>ENA-OQAZ01000641-OQAZ01000641.1-human-gut-metagenome-genome-assembly--contig:-NODE-641-length-19020-cov-6.046684_pt1 | contig 19020 bp, 19 predicted proteins | sample MGYA00242737_ERZ504531 | MGnify/ENA primary metagenome ERZ504531 (study PRJEB26092, sample SAMD00036244) | human gut metagenome | host: Homo sapiens | study: EMG produced TPA metagenomics assembly of... | reverse complement strand
CCCTGCGACTGTCATAAAAGAGAATCCCTTATCATTGGCATCCTCGGAATTTGCAGTATAGGAAATTCCCAAAGCGTTCAAATATACAATATTGTAGCTGGTATCAAGCTCATGGATGTTCAATTCCATGTTGATGTCATTGACGACTGCTTGAAAACTCTTTTTATCGGCAGTCCGAATATCTACATTGTAATAAACATAAGATTCTGGCAAAAGTTGTTCGGCAGTTCCTTCTCCTACAACTCCCGTAACAGTGCCGCTTGTATATCCTAAGTAGTTATTTTTCAATATCCCTGTAAGGACAAATTCCGCTGTGTAGGAATAGCTGTCCGCAATGTTGTGGCGAAGATTTTTTTGCAGTGAAAGTGTAATCTTATCTCCAATATCACCCTCAAAGCAAGGTATTTCAGAATATCTTCAGAAAGCGCTATTTCCATCGAGGCTTCCGGCAGGCGACCTTCCTCTATACTGGTACTTGATGGGTAGATAGTGGCAGTATCATCCAAATACTCCATCAAACCAAGGGTAAGAGATGGGGAGAGTTCTAAACTTCCCATATAAATAGATTTGCCTACATAGGAAAGACGCTCATCCTGTTCCAGTGCATGAAGCTGCTCTGCATTCATCTGCAAAAAAGTGGCATATCGGTTTCCTCCGACAGCGATGGCCTGCTGTTCCCGCATTGCACTAAGTACGCCAATGGATTGTCCCACAATAGTTGTCATCATAGTAGACAGCACAACGGCAATCAAAATAAGAATAGAAGTGACTTTTTGGGATAGCAGTTCTTTTAATGCTAATGTACGATAAGATTTCATTTCGCTGTCACCTCCGCAAGCAAACCATCTACGATCTGAAACTGGCGGTCTGCCATTCGCGCAATACGGCTGTCATGGGTAATGACAACGAGAGCTTTACCCATCTTTTTCCATACATTTTGAAGCAGTTCCATGACTTCGCCGCCGCTTTTGCTGTCCAGATTTCCCGTAGGCTCATCAGCAAAAATCACATCTGGTTTTGCAATCAAAGCGCGGGCAATGGCTACACGCTGCTGCTGGCCACCGGATAACTCATGGGCAGATGTTCCAAGCGCCCCTGAATGCCAAGCAGTTCTGTAAGCTGCTTCAGGTATGCTTCATCCGGTTTTTGTTTATCCAGCAAAAGAGGCATGATAATATTTTCTTTCGCCGTCAGAACCGGAAGCAGATTAAATTGTTGAAAAATAAATCCGATCCGTTTCCGGCGGAATGCCGACAACTCCTTATCGCTGTAACTGTAAATATCTTTACCATCGTAGGTCAGCGAACCGGAAGATGGCTTATCCAAGCCGGAAAGCAAATGAAGCAGGGTACTTTTTCCGCTTCCAGATGGTCCCATAATAGAAATAAAATCGCTGGATACAATTTCGAGATTCGCATGATCCAAAGCCACCACTCGGTTTTCACCATCACCATAAATCTTTGATAAATTCTTTGCCTCAATATTCATAAAAAACACTCTCCTTATTTGTGGTATAAGGAGAGTGTAAATGATAAATCTCAAAAATCGCTCAAGGATTACACGAAATGAAAAATGGCAGTTGCGGATGCACCGCCCCCGGCCTGATTTCCCAAAATCAATCGTCCACCATGTTTTTCACATAAAATTCTGCTGCTGTAAAGTCCCATTCCGAAATGTGAGGAATTGCTACTTGTCGTTTCAAAGGGATTTGGCCCATTCTGCACGAGAGACAGCGGATACCCCGCACCGTCATCCTCTACTTTCAAGACCAAAGAATCATTTTGCAGCGTTATTTGAATAGAGATTGCTTTTTCTGCAAATCGCGCTGCATTTCCAATCAGATTTTCCGCTACGGTAAGAAATAGCCCGTGATCTATACAAACTGTTCCATCTGATGGTACTAAAACAGAAACTTTTTTGGATAGTGCTAACAACCGTGCTGTTTCCTGCAATTCACTCTGTAAAACTGATAGTCTGATTTCTTTTGGCTTAACAGAGAGTTGTTCCAATTTTTGAACACTGCTCATAGCTTCTACATACTGCTCGATCCGTAAAGTGTAACTTTCCAGCCGGTCTATGGTCTGTTCATCCTGAATACCTTGCCGCAAAAGTTTTACACTTCCTTTTAAGACCGTAATCGGGTTACGCAGATCATGGGAAAATGCGGCATTGAGCCGTTTGCGTTCCTCGGCCTGTTGCCACAACAGCCGATTCGATTTCAAAAGTTCACTCCGCATTTCTTCAAAGGCAGCACATAGCTGTCCCATTTCATCGTTAGACAAAATCGGTAGCGAAAAATCCAGATCATTATTCTGAATCCGCATAATGCCATTTTGCAGGCAGGAAATAGGCCACTTCAATTTGAGATAATAAAAAAGAAAGACTGAAACAATCAATCCACCTACCGGGAAAAGAATACAGGAAAGCGTCTGCACAATATTTAGGATAGCCAAAATGCGCTGTTGTGACGCCGTAGGAGATGGCAGGGGTACGATTGAACCATCCGATAGGATTTCTACACCGCCTAAAGGATAATAGCTTTCAATGCCACGGCAAAGAAAGATAACCGCACCAAGCAGGAGAAATGCCACCGCTAAACAGGAGAGGGATAATAACAGGAAAGATTTCTTTAGTCCCATATTTTTTAGGCGTTCCACCGATACCCACACCCCCAAACTGTTTCAATGTAATTGTGCAATGTATGTGCTGCAAATTTAGCGCGTATTTTCCGGATATGCTCCATAATTGTATCGCTGTTTCCGTCCCCATCTAATCCCCACACACGCTCATAAATCCGCTCACGATCAAAAACCTGTCCTGCATTGAGGGATAAAAGTTCTACAATCTCAAACTCCCTCTTAGATAGCGGGATGTTCTGATTATTGATTGTAACTGTTCGGGCGGAATAGTCCAGTATCAATTCACCAAAGAAGCGTACTGCCGAATTATTTTGGCGTCGCTGCTCACGGCGCAAATGTGCAGCAATACGCGCCCCCAATTCATCCAAATCAAAGGGCTTGACGATATAATCATCCGCCCCAGCCTGAAATCCAATAATCTTATCGCTGGATTCAATACGAGCAGTCAAAAAAAGAATGGGACAGGCTATGTGTTCCCGTATCTTCTGGCATACAGTCAGACCATCCATTCCAGGCATATTGATGTCTAATAAAATTAAATCTGGTTTGCAGGCTACTTTTTTGAGTGCTTCTTGGCCGCTATAAGCGGTCAGAATATCATATCGTGTTTGAAAATAACTCTGTATCATATCAACAATACCGCGTTCATCATCAACGACCAGTAATTTAGGATTCAAAATCATGCACCTCCATTCTTTATATGATATATCAAAAATCTCAAAAATCCCTCAACTTTCTATGAAACCACAGCCGCTAACATTATAGGCACTCCATCAAAACCAATTCGCTTTTTCTGCTTTGAATTGAGGGTATCGCCTTCCTGGTATGGATTATAGGTATTGCGATTACACCCAAATTCTTTTAATGCCTTTATTTTATTATCCTCTGTCCACTCAACCAGCGAGATTCCATCAAATTCCTCTATATCCCCATTATTCATTTCATTTTTGAAATACCACTCTACAACCGTTTGATCCCCCTTATGAAAAAATTGCTTGATTTCCCAAATAACCACCTTGCCACGGGTATTCCATTCCTGAAACCAATGCTTTACTGTTTTTCGGTTGTTATACTGGGGACTCCAGCTTTCTGTATAGATCACATCTTCTGTAAAAATATCATCAATCCCCATATCCTGCTGATTGAGCCACATATCAAACCATAATCGGATTGTTTTTTCTCGTTCATTCATAATATAAACACCTCACCACTCTATGAAACCACAGCCGTTCCCCTACATTATACGATATTCAGAACAAACATTGAAGATAAATGAATTAAAAATGGCGGCCTTGCTTAACAAAGCCGCCGAATAAAAAAGCTTCATTCCACAAAGAACAAAACTCGCCGGATCAGCTCCGGGATATTGACCGGGGCGGTGATATAGTCGTTCACGCCCTCATGCCGGTATTCATATTCCATGGCAAGGTCGTTGTTCTCGGTGAGGATAAAGAACGGCAGAAGCCGGACAGGGGGATTCTTCACTTGGAACATCCCAGCCACCCGCCGCAGCGTATGAAACAGCTCCATTGCTGTGCCGTCCGGCAGTTCCAGATCGCACAGGATCAGTTCAATTTCCTTATCCTCAAAAATCCGGCGCTTGGCTCCCCAATCGAGGAAACCAGAATCAGGTCAAAGCCTTTTGCAGCATAGCCGCCCGCAGCACTCCGGCACTGGTATCTTCCGCATGGACAAAGAGCAGCTTGTGAAAAGTCGGGGCCTTTTCGCCGGACAACTGCCGGTAGGCGTATTCCACCAGCTTATCTTGCAGCAGCGAACCTTTCATTTTGTCCATGCACAGCGTCGCGCCCCGGCGCATGGCCTCCTGTTCGTAGTCGTCCTTGTCATGGCAGGACGCCAGAATAAAAGGCAGATTCTTATCTGTGATCCGCACCTCGTCCAGAAAGTCCATGCCGGAACCGTCCGGCAGGTCGAGATCACAGCAGACCACCAGCGGCATTTCCTCTTGGATGACGGCCCTCGCTTCTTCCAGTGTAGAAGCCGTTTTTACTGGGTAGCCCCGGCGCTGTAAATACTTTCTCAGATTCCATATATAGGTATCACTATCGTCAATCAACAGTATCTTTTTCATATATCCACCCCTGATTTTAATTTATTAAAATGATAATAGAAAAAGCGGGGCAGCGCACTGCCGCCCCGCCGATCCTATATGCTTATTCCATCGCTCGCATTTCTTCCACCAGCGATTGATTTTTCTGTCTGCGCATTGTCCAGAAGGACAGAATCACCTCCAGGCCAAACAGCACCAGAACGAACAGCCCCATTTGCAGGAAGGGGAAGGAATAGGGCATTGCTACATGAAAAGTCATTTCGCTGAATTTTCGGGCAGCTATTATTGCAATCGGGAGCCGACTGCCAGGGTTGCCAACGCAGCAGAAAACGCATAGCAAATTCCCTCATAGATGGTCATTTGACAGAGCTGTTTTCTGGTCAGACCGATGGCACGAAAGACGCTGTTTTCCCTCTTTCTGGACATCTGATTGGAGAGGGTTGTGTTGATGAGATTGACCACGCCAAAGAGGAATACCAGCCAGGACAGCGCCTGAAACCCTCCAAAAACGACCCGGTTTTCCATTTCCTCATAATCCTTATGTATCCCAATGGTATCCAAGTCAAGATCCGGATTGGAAGAAATGATCGCACTCAGACTGTTTTCAATCTGCTCCGCCTTTTTGGGATCGCTGACAATGCTCCAGGAATAATCAAAACAGTTGATCTTTGGCATTGCTTCCTGAAATAGCTCTTTGGTTGCAACCATGCAGGTGCTGTCCCATGCCAGAGGACCATGACCATTTTTAAGCCCATCGTTTATGAGCAGACCGGAAACAGTGACAGGAATCTCTTGATTCCCTATGGTAAGTTTGATAACTGACCCCACATCTACACCGATCATATCTTCTGCATAATCCATATCCAGTGCAATGCTATGGGAATCTTGAGGCAAATTTCCCGACACAAGTGCCGCTTCCATTTGATCCCTGTTTCGGTCACTCAACAGATCGCACATTCCTCCAGAGGAGCTTTCCTCATTTTCAAACCGCACATGAACCGCCTGACGATTTTCTATCACATCTGTTACGCCGTCTACGGCCAACACCTCCTGCCGAAGCGTTTCATTCAACGGATTTCCTTCCGACATCACCTCATATTCTGATTTTTCGGAGTGGATATAGATTTTATAATCCCCATCCGGGAAAAACTGTCTTGCGATCCGCTCCGGCGAACGGACCAAAAGAACCGATGCCGTTACCAAAAGGATCACGCCGCCCAGGCTCAGGGAAGCCACGATGCTGATGGTCTTTTTGCGGTCACGCCTGAAATTTGCAATTCCCATGGAGAGAGGATTTAAGCGCATATTCTTCTTATGTGTGTGGGCCTTTCCGCTCTGACTGCCGGTAAAGCGGACTGCTTCAATCGGGGAGATACCGGCGGCAATCTTTACCGGTCTGCGGATCGCAATGGATACCATAAACCAGCCAAGCAGTGCAGTCAAAACAATCGCGGCTACATAAAATAGCAGATTAAACCCACGGGGAAACAGCGCAAACCCGGCTGCACATCCCAGCAAAATACCGATACCAATGCCAGCCCATCCTAAGAAACGGCCTTCTTTTTTGACAATACGGCGGATCTGTTTTGGCGTTGTGCCGATGGTCCGCAGCTGTCCATAGCTTTGAATTTTGTCATTGATCGAGATTCGGAAGATACTTTGTATCACAACATACCCTCCGATGATGACCAGGACTGCGATTCCGGCAACCAGCGCAAGCATACTGACATTCACCGGCTGCTTATAGAATTTCATATAGCTGAGGTTCATGACCGGCATTTCCAGCTGATATTCCTTGGCAATCTCCCGGCTACGGGCAGTCAATTCTGTTTCATCCATCTGCTGCTCATTCTTAAAATGCACATAGGCACGATAATCAGCGGGGTCGTAGCCGCTCCATCCCTTCAGGGCTTCTTTGGAAAGAAGGATGGATGTGCCATTTACCTCTTTTTCCTTATAGCCTTCCATAATGCCAGTCACCGTGTATTCTCCGTGAAAGCTCTCGCTGCTTAACATAACCTTTTCACCAATCCCGGCGTCTGCACCGTAATTGGAAAGGAAATAACGGCTCACCACCACTTCATCCTCTTTTTGTGGCAGGCGGCCTTCCAAAAGCTTCATCTGGTCACGGGCAATATACATCGTTTCCTCATCACAATAAATATAGGAGGCATTGTATCCCTGCTCCGCAGGTTCCACAGCCAGCATATAATACTCTCCTACCCTCGAGAAGTCATCCAGCCCCTTCAGGAGGACACATCTTCCTCGGTAATTTTCGTGTAGACCGCCTCATAGGTATCCTCCACATGATTTTTCTCTATCTGCCGGGTAGACAAAGCCATCACAATCGAAAAACAGATCAGACAGGATGCCAGCGCAACGGCGATCACCACCATGAGATTCCGACGTTTCTCACTTTTCAAACTTTTTCTTGCCAGTTTCCTGACAATATTTCCTGTATCATTCTCAAATGGTACTGTCATTTTGATCATCTCCTTTAAGTCTTATATTTCTGCTGTCAGCAAAGCGGCGACTTCACATCGGAAGCCGCCGCCTCTGGTTAGTCCATGGTCTTGATCCGCTCTACAAGAGAAAGCCGTTTAGAGTAACGGACAGCAACCACAGAGAAGATTCCGGTCACGACCAAAAGTGCCAGAACAAAAACAACCGTTTCCATCAAAGGGAATTGATAGGACAGTTCCCCAAAAATATTAAAGCTACTGATCACATAGTCAAAAATCCAGCCCAGGATTCCGCCAATGCCAACTGACAAAAATACCGTAACCCCTGCGTACCACAGGCATTCTGCAATCAGCATACGGGAAACCTGCTTTCCGGTCATTCCCACAGACTGCAAAATCCCAAGCTCCTGCTGCCTTGCCAGCAGATTGGTCATCAGGGTGTTGACCAGATTTACCATGGAGAACACAAACAGGAACGCCAGCAGCAGATAAACACCGCGGGTCATCATCTTTAGCTGCGATTCCAGGGATGCCGCATGGTCTGCTCTGGAAAAGACCGTCAGCACCGGATTTTCCAGCAGGCTGAAAATAGACGCCTGAGCGCATCCGAGTCCTCCGATGTATGGACATTCCAAACAGCCTCTCTGTTCTCAATGTCCGGGTAGAGCTGATCGGCCAGTTCTTCTGTAAGGGTAAACAGGCCCCATGCGCCGGTGCCCGATGTCACTGACGGTTTCGCAATCCCCATGACCGTTACTTCTATGGTCTTACCGTCCATGGATTCAAAGGTCAGCACATCCCCGACAGCAGGCGTATAGCCATAAAACATACTTAAAAGATGATCTTCCGAATCAGTCACGACCACACCGTTGTTTGCGGCAAGCTCCTCATAATCTGCGCTGCCCTGTTCCAGATTTTCCTCCGGCAGCCACTGTTCCATCTGCTCTCTGTCAAATACAGGAAACTTTAATGCAACACTTTCCTGGGGGAATTTCACCGTTGCGGATGTTACTTCATGGCTTGTGATAGATTCCACACCATCTATGGCAAGAAGCCCCTGACGAAGTTCTTCTGTCAATGGATTTTCCCGCGCGATGGCAGGCAATCCTTCCGCGCCTCCCGAATCCATCCAGCTGACCTCATAGTTACAGTGATCTCCCATGCTTCTATCGCCATCTTTTCGGGACTGATGGAGTTGAGTACCGTAGCGGCTGTTACCAGAAACACACCCGTCAATCCCAGAGATACCAGAGTGATGACCGTCTTTTTCCTGCTCCGCCTAAAGTTCATCTGTGCCATGGAGAACGGCGTAATGCGGTGGTTTTTCTGATCTTTGCGGTCTGTTGCCGTTTCATAACCACTGGAGCGGACCGCTTCGATTGGGGATACCCTCGCCGCCATGCGGACAGGCGCATGAATGGACAGAAATACCGTCAGGGCGCAGGCTGCTGCGGTCGCAGCCAGATAAGGCAGATTGCCCATCCAGCTCCAATGTGCCGGGAAAATGGCAAACCCGATGGCCCCTCCAACCAAAAGCCCCAGCGGGATACCGCAAAGAGATAACAGCAATCCCTCCCGCCGCACGATCCGCCGGATCTGTTTTGGTGTTGTGCCAATCACTTTCAGGCGTCCATATTCCCGCATTTTGCCCTTTACGGAAATGAAAAAGATACTGTAAATGACCACGGCACAGGCAACCAGCAAAAGGATTGCCACGGGAATGTAATATTTCATCACGCCGGACTTAAAGCCCTGCATATCGAAATAGTTGGAACTGTAAAAAATCTGATCCTCTGAGACATCGTTGGCAGAAAGGAATGCTGCAATATCCGCCTTGAGCTGCTCCAGCTCCATACTATCAGCACCAGTATAACGAAGCCGAAATTCAAACAGCGGCTCTCCCTGCGCCATCTCCTCCACAAATGCTTCAGATACATAAAGCTGGAACATACGGGAGTCATTCTCCACATCCATGATACCGCTGACGGTATAGGTCTGCTTTCCGTTTCCAAGATTCACTTCTATGGTCTGCCCTACTTCTGCGGGGATTTCAAAATAGTCAAGAAATGCCCGTTCTACCAGAATTTCATTGGCAGCCTGCGGAAGTGTCCCAGTAAAGGAAGGCTTCTTACCCAATTTCATCCAGTTGGCATCCGCATACTCCACAGTCAGAACGCTGTCACCATAGCGGGCAGAACCGTAATTCTGGGAAAGGCCCCAGCGTTCCACTTCCGGGCAGTCTTTCAGTCTTTCAATCGTATCACGGTCACAATTCACCACAACCGCCTGATACTGTCCCCGAATGTCCGCCTCCAGTTTTCTGTCACTTCCCGCTCCCGCACAAAAAATCGCTGCCATCAAAGCTGCCGCCAGAGCAATCGTTACGATCACAAACAGGTTGCGCCGCTTATCTGTCTGAATACTTCGTGACGCCAATTTTTTAATGACCGGCCCTGTATCATTTTCAAAAGGCAATGTCATGTCTGCCACCTCCTTTATCCAACGATTTTGCCATCCTCAATCCGCACGATACGGTCTGCAAGCTGGGCAATGGCATCATTATGTGTGATCATTACCAGCGTCTGGTTAAATTCACGGCTTGTTCTCTGCAAAAGCCCCAGCACATCGGCGCTGGTCCTGCTGTCCAGGTTTCCGGTGGGTTCATCGGCAAGGACGATAGCGGGCTTTGACACCAGAGCGCGGGCGATAGCCACACGCTGCTGCTGGCCACCGGAGAGGTTGTTTGGCATATTCTTCAGCTTATCCTCCAGTCCCAGCATGGACACCACATCCGCCATGAATTTCTGATCCACGTATCCCCATCCAGCTCCACCGGCAGGACGATGTTCTCATGGACATTTAGGATCGGCACCAGATTGTAGTTCTGGAAAATAAAGCCGATATTGCGGCGGCGGAAGATAGTAAGCTGCTCATCGTTCATCTTCGCCAGCTCCTTATCCCGCACCATCACGCTGCCGGAGGTGGGTGTGTCCAGACCGCCCATCATGTGAAGCAGGGTGGACTTACCGGAGCCGGAAGTGCCGACCACCGCCACAAATTCGCCCTCCTCCACAGAGAAGTTCACGCCATCCAGGGCGCGGGTAATGTTCGGCTCTGTGCCGTAGTATTTTTTAAGATCAGTTGTCTGCAAAATTTTCATAACAGTTACCTGCCTTTCTTATATTTGTTGAGTATAGGGTAAAGGGCAAATGTTGCAGAATTGTCCTAAAGGGTATGAAAATCTATGGTGAATTGCTTCAATTTTAGGACAATTCAATCTAATAATTTTTCTCGTAAACTGCTTTCGTAGCAACTGCTGTCATTCTCCGCTGAAGCACTCCAAAAGCAATTATCTGAATAATCACTACCACCACTGATAACAACACGGCTAATACCGTAATTGCTGATATGTGTGTTACCGAGGATACAGCCATAAAGCGGTTAATCATAAATATGGCCGTAATACTTCCGCAAAAGGTAGGGAAAAAATAGATTAGCGCAATCTGCTTCCGAATCATTTTTTTCAAATCCCGTTCTTTCAACCCTAAATATACTGCCCGCTGGTAACTCTCCTGATCTTGCAGGATTGTTCCTGCAATTTTCAGGCACATAATCATTGAGCTGAAACAAATGCTATAATTGCAATAAAGAAAATCAAAAGCAAATAGACAGAACCCGATTCCAGAAGTATATCAAGCTGGGTAGCCTTTGCATAAGGGTAAAAATCCCATTGCCTTGCTGCATAAAGCTCATTTCCCGCATAGAATAATCACATCTGAATACCCGCTGATCTTATCCTGAACAGCAGCCTCTTGATAACTGTCAAAAATTTCTCCGTTGTTTAATGTAACGATTTTTCCTAACAGTTCATCTTGAAATGCTTTGCTGTTTTCCGGGTGATCTCCATTAAAGAGATAGTACCGAAACTGGTAATCCGGCCCCAGACTATTTTTCAATTCTTGAAATGTCTTATCATTCAAAATCAAAAAATAGCTGATCTGGTGGAATTGTTGACGATATTTTCCTCTGAAATCAGAGATGTCTTAGTCAGATGAAATTCTTTATGAACAGACGGGTTATAAAAATTTCCCTGTTCATTTGAAAATGTCTGAAATGTAGCATTATCCGAATCTTCAAAATACCCGAACCCGTTTTCAGGCAAGGACAAAGTTTGCCCAGTCAAATCTTCAAAGCTGGATTGAGATATAACAAATTCCGGCCCCCATTCATTTTTTTCTTTTTCCTGATATTGATGTTCCCTGCCAATCAGAAGCATATCCAGACTATGCCAGTCAGAAGTGGATATATTATGTTCTTCCGCCATCAAACGGATGGTACTTTCATCCAAATCTTTTTGCTGTTCACCTGTCGTCAAGACTGCATAATCATAGGGATCTTCTTTTACTTGATAATGAAGCTCCAGAAAACTACTCCCGTTAAAGCAGATTGAAAAAAACAGTCAGTGCGATTAGTAAAGAAGAAACAAATAAGGATAAGGTATATTGATTTCCTTTCTGCCGCACCAGATTATAAAAAAGGATATTTTTTCTGTATGCTTTTGGAAAAAAGCGTTTTACCAGTGTTCCAATCGTTGTAATCTGCGCTGTCAATAAGTAACCCCCTATCAAGCTGATTACCAGAAAAAGCATTGAGATAGTTTTTAGTCCATCTATTACAGCGGTTATGTTAAACAAAATCACGCCCATAGGAATTGCAAACAATCCCAACAATCCAAGTATCGGTTTTGCGCCTTTTACTTCTTCATTTTCAGAGGAAGAATGGAGAATTTTAATCACATCTGCCTTTGATAAGGAGATTGTATTTTTCAACCGCAAAATCCCCCATGCGGAAATCCAAATCAGTATGGCAATAAAAATTCCCTGCCATCCAATCGTAAAAGTATGGTCTGTATAGGAGAGAAACAGTGTTAAAAAAGACCATACAGCAAATGCAAACGGAATGGATAGGACAACTCCTATCACACCACTAAAGGTGAAAACAAGATCAAACTGTTTATTGTGCATTTTAGTGACTGCTTTCGGTGGCATACCAAGGGAAAGAAAGATTCCTATTTCACCCATTTGGAATTTCATAAAAATGGAATTTGCGTAAAAAAGAAATACAACAATGCCAAGTACTGTGATCCCATACATACCAAGTGCAATCAAATAAGTGGAACCGTCTGTCATAAGTACATCTGTGATTGCAGGGCTGAACAGCAAAACTCCATAAGCCCCTGTCATAAGGATTGCAAAGCAGATGGAGAGGCTTAATATCAGATAGCGCCCCTTATTTTGCCGGATCAGCTTTTTGGCTATTTCATTCAAAGTCATCTGCTCACCTCCACCACTTTCAGAAAATCTAAAATTTCATTCATAAACTGGCGTGGTTCCACAGTACGCAACAATTCTTTTACGATCTTACCATCTGATAGTGCTACCACGCGGTCAGCGTAAGACGCAGCGATGGCGTCATGTGTTACCATTAAAATTGTAGCGTTCATCTTTTCCTTTGCCAGCAAAAATGATTCAATTACCGCAGCACTTGATTTAGAATCCAGATTTCCCGTTGGTTCATCTGCTAAAATAAGCAAAGGTGTATTTGACAAAGCTCTCGCAACTGCAACTCTTTGCTTTTGTCCGCCAGATAATTCGTTAGGATATTTTTCAGCAATTTCCGCGATTCCAAATGTATCAAGCAAATTTTGCGTCTTTTGATCCATTTCCGCATTATCTTTTTTTCCTATGATTTGTGGGAGATAAATATTTTCCCGTACTGTCAGTCCATTTATCAACATAAAGTCCTGAAATATAAACCCCAAAATTGATGAACGAATTTCCGCCTGCTTATTTTTGTCTGTGTGCAGCATATTCTCGGCTCCAATCATAACCGAACCACTATCAGCAGAAAGAAAACCAGATATAATGTTAAGCAAAGTTGTCTTTCCGCTGCCTGATGGCCCCATAACAGCGATAAACTCCCCTTGATTGACCTCCATATTGATTCCCTGCAAAACAGGATAGGTATTTCCCTTTGTGATATAAGATTTTTTCAAATCCGTAACCGTTAAAATTTTTTTGCTCGTGTTCATGGCACAACCTCCTTTGATAAAGTCATTGTAAAACCCAAAGATCCGCGAAATGTTGCTGTGGCCAAAAATTTCATTGAAAATAGGGGGTGAAATGTTACAATGCTCGGACATTTCAAAATCAGTCTGCCATTTTGATCCGTTCCACCAACGAATTTCTGCATTGAATTTTTAGACAGATAGCAGAAATTATAATAGGTGTTATTATTAAGCAGACACCGTAAATCAGTAATGGAATAAAAGGAAGAGCATATTGAAAATAAGTTAATCCATTCGCAGACAATATCCGTACTAACAAATAACCCATCAAGGTTCCTGCCACAACCGTAATAATCAAGCATGGAATAATCAGTAAGACACTTTCATGCAGCAGCATTTTCTTTATCTGTTTTTTTGTCATACCGATAGACTCCAATATTCCAAATTCTTTTCTCCTTGTACTGATACGACTAATCAAGGTGTTTGTCAGATTAAAAATGCTAAACATAATGACAAAGGCAGATACCCCATAAACTTGTACGCTGGTATTATGAATCGTATTTGCCGAAGATGCTTTTACCTCTTGTAAGGTTTCCATTACCAAATCAGGGTGTCGGGACAGTATTTTATTTAATTTGCTTTCTACTGATTTACCCACTTTTTCATATTCAGGTACGGACAAAGTTAAGGAAGCTGTTAAATCCATATCGCCCCACAACTTTTCTATGGTTTCTTTTGGAAGATAAAAGCCCTCATTCATACTTTTTTCGGAAGTACCGGCAATCAAAACATCTATGCTGTGTTCAGTTCCATCAAACCATCGTAATGTCACTTTTTCTCCTATTGACGGGCAAGCATGATAGACTTCTTTCTGTACGCTTGTTCCTAATATAACCATAGCGTCTTGTTTCACCAATGTTTCGTATGTCCAATCAACAGGAAGCGTTTTCAAAATTTCCTCCTGATTATCAGGTGTAATCGGAATAATGGGAATTTCTAATTGTTCATCGTGATACTCAATAATGGCTGCGGTTCTCTCCGTAGTATAAATCTCTTTAACTTCCGGGATTTGTTGCAATTCTTCCATGAGTTCTTGTGAAAAAGGCGTATTAACTTGATACTCCGAAATACCATACGGTTTGGGATTGACTAATGTATTGTGGTTAATCGTAATATAATATTCTCCATCTTCCAAATTCCCCATTCTTGCAAAGGAATCTGGATTCCATGATGATATAAAAGTGGCTCCAACCATAAATAAAATCCCGCCGATTGCAAGCGAGGCAATCGTCAGATTGTGTTTTTTTCGATTCTGCTTTTCGCTCAATACGGCTAAAGAATACGGTGAGAGCCGAATATGATTTTTCCTATTCTGCACTCTATTTTCTTTTAGTTCTGGATCGTTTCCAACATATTTTGTTGCTTCAATAGGGGAAATATTTGAAGCTATTTGTGCGGGCTTGTATACGGAAATTTGTACGATGATAATGCCTAATATTATTGCTAAAATACTTGTGGCTATGGCATTGATAATCGTTATTCCATTCGGCTCTAACAAATATGCAAATATGATACCTACTGTAATACCGGCAGGTATTCCGAACAGGCAGAAACGATACCCCTCTTTACGAATCATCCGCTTAATTTGTTTTTCTGTCATGCCAATAGTTTTGAGCTGTCCAATCTGCGACACTTGATTTGATACCGAAAGGTAGAACACACTGTATATGACAATTCCGCTTGAAAATGCAATAAAAAGAGTAGCTAAAAGAACACCTCCCATTCCTGATCCACTGATAAGTGAGGAACAGAATTTGCTATTAAAATAAAGTTGGTTCCTGCTTATGTCTTGGGATAAAGCCAGACGATATACTGTATTCTCAAAATCAATAAGTCCCATTTCCGTGGCACCATTTACACGAATCAAGGCACTATATGGAATATCAGATAATAACACACCCTGTTCTGCATACGCTGGGGAGACATAAAAGTAAAATGTTCCTGTTTCCACATTATCAGTAAAACCAGTAATGATGAAATCCTCTGTTTTACTCCCCGCCGTTGGTAAAGTGATGGTATCTCCTATATTTAGCTGATACCCCAGCTCTAATTGAACATTTTTATCAATTACAATTTCATTGTACTGTTCTGGACAGGTTCCACTGACTAATTCATAGGATTTTATAATTCCAAAACCAGTCGGCATATAAACCGCTTCAAATTTGATCCCATCCATCAGAAAACTATCACTATGCTTATAGGGTACAATATCTTCAAGATCAGGTTCTTTTTTCAGAACTTCTATCTGTTCTGCTGTAAGCCCCCCGATGGTAACTTGCTGCATTTGATTCAAAATCTTTTGTTCACTAATTTTGCTTCCTTGTTGGAATAAGGAGATTCCCACAATCAAACTAATTGCTAGCGCAATGGTCAAAACATTAAAAAAGCAAAAAATACGATTTGAAGATACATTGCGTTTTGCTAATTTATTTATAATGATGCGGGTATCATTTTCAAATGGTAATGTCATAGTCATCCACTCCTTTCACTGTCATCCTAACCCCCAAATGTTGCAGAAATATCCCAAAGGCTCAACAGTTTTAGGGTGAATTGCTTCAATTTTAGGACAATTCATTTTCGTGTGTCTTTTTTATAAATCCGGATAGATATAAGCAAAACCATTGCTAACTGAATTACAACAAAAAACAGCGTCAGCCAAACGCTCTCATAATAAGAAATATCTGTCCAGAAGATCACCAGATCTACCAGAGCCACCACACCAGCCGACCATCTAATCTTTCTTGGAAAGAAGTGCCGGAGCAGCAAAACAACAACGACCGGCGGGATCAGCAAGCAAGCTGCATTGATGAGTAATGTCTTTGTGATTTCCATAAGGCCACCTCCAATTTCATGATGTTGCTGTCAGCATAAATCCCAAATGTTGCAGAATTGTCCTAAAATCCATTGTCCTCTAAAAATTTTTCAAAAAAGGCAGCCTGCCAAAACAGACTGCCTCAGAATTATTTTATGGGCAGGAACACGGAAAAAGTTGATCCTTCCCCAACTTTAGACTCGACGGTAATATAGCCGCCCTGCATGGTAATGATCTCACGGGCAAGGTATAAGCCGATTCCGACCCCATCTATATCATGCACCGCTTCATCCCGATAGAAGCGTTTGAAGATCGTGCCCTGAGAATGTTCCGGGATGCCTCTGCCTGTATCCGTCACATCTATCCTCAAATACATTTCCCAATCCCGTACCCTTACCTGGATGCTGCCACCGGCAGAGGTGTACTTTACCGCATTATCCAGAATGTTAAACAATGCTTCGGAAGTCCAGCGGCTGTCATGGGATATTGTCAAATCAGATGGGCAGTCCACCGACAGGCTGATCTCTTTTTGTTCCATCGGAGCCAAAACACCATTGATGGCGCTCACCAGCGTATCCCCGATCACAGCATCTTGTTTCTCCAGCGTAATGACACCCGTTTCCAGACGGGAAGTTTTCACCATTCCCTGAATGAGAAAATCCAGTTTATCCAGCTGTGTGCCTGTGGCCTGCAAAAACTCCTTGCGCTTTTCTTCTGTCAATGGCCTTGTCAGCATCGTATCGTTGATTAGCTTCAAATTTGCGATGGGGGTTTTGGTCTGGTGGGAAATATCCGATACCAGGGATTGCAGTTCTTCCTTTTCTCCCTCTGCCATGTGTCTGGTTTTCTGCATCACATTATAGAGTCGTTCCAGACGATGGCTGATCCGGGACAGCAGTGTTTCCGCTTCATAGTCTACCTGGGGCCGGTCTGTACTGTCCATCATGTGATCCAAGGTCTGGCACAAACCATCGGTGAACAGAGAAAGTTTCTTTTGAAAATAGTGCAGAAAAACCATGCCCCAAATGAAAAATGCAGCTGTCAAAATAATGCCGCAGATGACAACACGCACATCTTTCGTCAATAGAAAAAAAATCAACAGCAGCAAAGCGGCAGTGAGCAGAGTCCCCGCCACAATTTTTCTCAAAAATGCCCTGACAGATAAATTTTGCAGCTTCATCGAGGCTCACCGCCGATCCACTGATAGCCCATTCCATAAGCTGTCTTAATATATTTCCTCTCGTCTGTTTCGATTTTTTTGCGGATACGGCTGATGATCGTCGTCAGCGTATGCTCATCCACAAAGTCTCCATCAATGTCCCACAGCTTCTCTAAAATCTGCCGCTTGGTCAGAATAATCCGGGGGTTCTTTACGAACAGGAACAGGGTGCGGTATTCCTTCGGTGTAAAGTCCAGGGATTCTCCGGCAAGGGACGCACTTTGTTCGGAGAAGTCGATTTTCAGAAAGCCATCATCAAACAGATCATGCCGGGGTGTCCGCAGTTCCAGATTTGCAAAAACCGCCGCCACTTTTTTGCAAAGCACCGTCACAGAAAATGGTTTGGTCACATAATCCGCACCGCCGACTTCATATCCCTTGAGCATATCGCTCTCCTTATCATTGGCTGTGATAAAGATGATATAGGTATGCTGACCGCGATTCCGGATTTCTTCACACAGATCCAGTCCGCTGCCATCGGGGAGGTTAATATCCAACAGTGCCACATCAAATTCATTTTCGCGCAGCTTTCTTACCGCGCTGTCAAAATTAAAAACAGAAATGACCTCATATCCATCAGAGGTCAGATTGTATGCCAAGGTCCGATTCAAAAGCTGATCGTCCTCTACAATTAGAATCTTCTTCAAGACATTCACTTCCTTCCTTATTTTTCAGCTATACTGATAGGATAAACACAAAATGTTACAGAAATGTCCTAAATCTAAAAATCAAAAACATTTTTTATTTTTCCTTACTATTAGCATTGTAACATAGCTCATCAAGGATACAACTGCACTTTCCCTATTCCCTCTCATAAAATCAGTATAATCATATCTGTCAATAGGCATAATAAGGTTATTCCTTTGCGCAAATCGGCACGATACAATATATTTGAGGTGAATGATTATGCCGATTGATGATTTGACCGCTTTGGGGCAAAAAATGCGGGAAGCCCGAAAGAAAAAAGACCTGACACAACAAGAACTTGCGGATCTAAGTCATGTATCTGTAAAGCAAATCGCCAAAATCGAAAAAGGGGAAATAAACCCGTCCTATTTGATTTTGAAGGCATTGGCAAAGGTGCTACCGCTCTCTCTGGACACTCTGATCAATCCAGATGTTTCACCAGAAGATGAGGGAGCCAATCAGATGAAGATGCTTTATTGCAGCTGTCCATCAGAAATGCGTGAAACCCTCTTGCGCCATACGCAGGAGACCGCGAAAGAACTAACAGAACTATCCGAGAAATTTGAAACGAATTGAGCCGGTGAGTGAAATTTGACTGTTTCCTCACTGGCTCCTTTCATTTCCGGGTAAAAAGGGGCAAGCAATGCCGGTGTTAATACACACCGACCCGCAGAGCGCAAAATCCCTCCGTGATTTTCCTCTCCGCTTGCTTGTGAGGCAGCGCCCCCAAGCCCCTTTGAACACAGAATTTCATTCTGTGGCTGCGCGTCTGCGAACGCTTTTGACCAGGACCAGCTTATCGCTGGCCGTGGTCTTTTTCTTTTTCAACATCCTGTTCTACCTCCATTTTCAGCACCCGATCACATTGGCCTTTGCCGTTAAAGCTCCCGCATTTCCTCACGGGAACGCCGGTACTCGGCATAGGTCTTTTTCTTTCTCCAGCAATTTCGCATACTCTGTCTGCAACTCTTTGACCTTGGCACTTCTTGATGCCATCTCGTCA
>ENA-OQAZ01000640-OQAZ01000640.1-human-gut-metagenome-genome-assembly--contig:-NODE-640-length-19027-cov-4.779206_pt1 | contig 19027 bp, 21 predicted proteins | sample MGYA00242737_ERZ504531 | MGnify/ENA primary metagenome ERZ504531 (study PRJEB26092, sample SAMD00036244) | human gut metagenome | host: Homo sapiens | study: EMG produced TPA metagenomics assembly of... | reverse complement strand
CTTTGTGATGGCAGCCGGAACTCTTGTTATGGCGCTGAAGATGGGAAGGATGGAAGAACTGTGAATTCCAGTTTTCTGCTATCATAAAACAGAATATATCTGACAGAACGCACCGTAGAAATACAGTGTTTTTTGTGCCCTTTTTGATGATTGGATATTCAATTAACTTTATTTATTACCCCCTCCAATATCTAAAAAAAAGCTACTTCTGCAAGTCAACCTCACAGAAGTAGCTTTTTATTTATCCATTATTTTTATTTCTTTTCAAAACCATTTCATAAAAATCCAGAAACTCTTTTGTTATATAATATCCCTTACTTTCAACATCCAATGAGTCAAATGTATTATCATTTTCATCTACATCTCCAGACTCTGTTTCAAATTCTTCCTCAATGAATCCCGTTTGTTTAATATGTAAGAACACGTAATCAACTTCTCCTGGAGATACCTTTATTTGCTTTGAATATTCATTGCAAAACGATTCGTATTTGTTGCTATATGTTCTACCATTTATGTGTTTCGTTGATTTACCTCTTTTAGATGAATCTTCACAATATTTTTTGTATTCAACTAAATATTGTATTTCTCTATACGACATAGTATTCAATATGTGAATATATTCATCAAAAATACTACCATCTATATGTTTCCCCTGCAAATAACCATTTCGTATAAGATTTCCAAAATACTCAACTTTATCGGTCGTTGCCAACCTTTGCACTGCCTCTTTTGCTCGTGCAAAATTGATGATAAACTCTACATCATTTACCATTTCCGATGTTATAGAATGATCATCTTACAAAATAACATCTAACAATTCCTGTTCTTTCTTTTGCTGAAAATCATTTAATAACTTATTTGTTGATGAATCAATTAAATCCCCCAAAACAGGGATTGCCTTTATAGATGCCAATAAAACTGATTCAACAACCGGATTTTCTTTAATATCCTTTATTTCATTTGCATTATATAAGGAATTTTTTGCCATTTCTAATTTTTCATTCATTATTGTTCTCCCATTTTCATCACAACAACTATTTTATCCCAAGTAGATACTTCGTTTAATATAAATCTCCAACATATCCATCTGCTTCCAGATGCATATAACACTCATTCACCTGCTCAGACTCCAAGATCTGTAAAACGTATTCCATACCTGTAGCCAATTCTTTGGTTTTTAATTCTTCCAGCGGAATCCAATACACCTGCCTTCCTCCGAACTTGTCAATTCTCCGATAAATCTATCAGCTCTGTACAGCGTAATCACATAATGTACTCCACCCTTATGCCAATGATATAAACCGCAGAGCTTCGGTGTTTCAATCGTAAGACCTGTTTCTTCCCAAACTTCCCGGATCATAGATTTTTGAAATATCTCGTTCTGCTCCACATGACCACCTGGAAAAGTTGTCCCTGTATAGCTGTCATTCACTTTATCCAATGCCAGCACATTTCCTTTGTCATCTTGGATCATACACATATTCATAAAGCAAACCTTCTCAATCCGACTCTCTTCTTTTTCATTCAGAGATCTTCTGATACGTTTATTGATATCCGATCGTTTGGATTTGTAATGCTTGAATACCTCTCCATACGGAATCCAGATTTCTGCATCTTCAATTTTTTCATACACAATATCCACCACTTCTTCCAGATGTTTGTCGTTTGGGAAAGTGTATTTTTTCATATAATAATCCCTGGTTGCCTGGAACATCCATTCTGCAATCTTCTCTTTCTGCTTTAATTTCAACTGAGCATATTTCTTGTCAGTCTGCAGTAATTTTCCATCTATCATTTCATGGTTTTTCCGTGACATCGGTAAGACCTCTTTTCCTCTTTTCTCATTCAGATTTTACTATACCATAGAATCCTTCTTTCGTCATACCTCAGATCTGCGATGTCCTATTTTTCTTCTCTGAATACCTTATCTATAGAGGGTTCTTTTCAAAAGACTCTCTTCCAGCGGCTGTGCCACCGGTAAATAGCAAGGACAGGAAGTGTATATACACTTCCAAAAAAACCAGCAATTTAGGGAACCCTGCCCTAAATCAAAAACACAAAAGCCACTACTTTGAGCAACCAATGAAAGGAGAATCTATCTATGGCAAAGAGAAAAAGAAATATACAGATCTTGTTTTGTGTTTCCCCCGAAGAAAAGAAGCTGATTCGCAGAAAGATGATTGAATCAAAGACTAAAAACATGGGAGCTTATCTTCGTAAAATGGCAATTGACGGTTATATTGTCAATACAGACACTACTCCATTAAAAAAACAATACGAGGAAATGCATAAGATCGGTGTGAATATTAATCAGATTACGAAAAAAGTAAACAGTACCGGAGATCTGTATTCTGAAGAAACGCAGGAATTGAAAGAGATGGAGAAAGAATTTTGGCGTATCTTAAGATCTTCCCCATTAAAGTAACAGACAAGAAAACTCTGGACTATATTACGAATCCAGATAAAACAGATGAAAAACTGTTAGTTTCCAGTTTTGGCTGTTCCTCGGAAACTGCAGATCTTGAATTTTCTATGACAAGAGAAATGGAAAAAAGAATGGAATGGACAAAGGCGATAATAATCGAGACTGTGAGAAAAAGTCTCATTTGAACCGTAATATTCAATTCTTTTGTAACTTTTCTCTCAGAACGGCTGGAAACAGCTTATTTACTGCTTTTTCTTCGGGTGTGGACTTCTTTAAGGTTTCTTTTTGGAATACTCATAGTTTTTTATTCGAATTCGCAAATAAAATCTTGCCTCTATACATTTTTGTATAAGAATCATGGCTCTATCTGGTTTTATATGTGTTCCACTGTCCAAAGTCTACAGACTGTACTGAACGGTGTTATCAATTTGTTATCAATCAAAAACTCTCGTAATATCCTGATACCGATTGATGACACGATAGATATCTACATACTCGTTGCTTACCTTGTAGATAATCACATAATCTTCCCATATCGCATATTTATAGTCCGTCCGAAAGCTGACTCGTTTTGAGAGATCTGCACCCATCCCTGGAAACATCTGGAGATTCTCAAATTTGCCATAAATTTCCTTTATGGTCTTTGCTGCATAATCTTCGTTATCTTCAGCAATATAATCTCGAATGTTTTTCAAATCCTTTGCAACAACCGGATTGATCCGCAATTTTAACATCTTATTCCCCCACAAGTGCTTTCAGTTCGTCCAGATTCAGCCAACCTTCGCCATCTTTCACTGCTTCTTCAGCTTCCTGCAGCTTCAGGAGAAGCTTTTTCTCTGCACGATCACGCTCATAGTCTTCAATATCCATAACTACAAAACGTCCTCTACCATTCTTTGTTAGGTATACTGGTTCTCCTTTATGACAATTTTTCAGAACTTCATTATAATTTCTCAAATCAGACACTGGTAAAATATTTGCCATATTCCTTTAGCTCCTTCCTTTGATTTCGTATTATTTCTACTACTTATATTATACACAAAAAGCTGTAAAATTCAACGTAGATTTTTACAGCTTTATACTTTCATATATTCGGATATGGGGCACATTTTTATATAAATTACAATGATTATTTCGACCTACTGAATGGTTGTTGCCAAACTGTTGCCATAGGAACATTATAGTCTAGTGTCATGTGTATTGCAAGCTCTATATAATTCACCTATTGCTCAGTCTTTTATATTTTCTACAATTTCTTTTAGTTCTTTTACATCTGTAACATTAGTAATCAACCTTTGATATCTCATCATCTTTTTATTCATATATTTTAAATACCTAGTTATTCCATCCACTTGAGATATACAATGCGTCCACTTTATCATAAACTCCCGCTTTAATTCACTATTTGATTGAGTTAAATCTATTTTTATAAGTGCTGGCTTATTGCATTCATCCAATTCTATATGTCCAATATTATCGCTTAGAAGTAATTCCAAAATTCTTAACTGAACAAATGCTTTTCGATTATGTTTAGCATAGATTGTTATTCCATACGGAATATTCCATATTTCAGCTAAAAGTTTTTTTATTTGCTCTATTTCCGTTGTGTAATCTTCATATCTACTTATCAAATAAGAATCATTGGTGTGTTTTCTCGCCTCAATAAATCGAATATTTTGTTTAATAACACATGAATTATTATAGATTTTGACTCTAAGACAAAATAATATATCTTCAATTGCTTTTTGCCGATCAGCTACTTGTTTAACATTTGTTGCATCCTTCCCCCAAATAGCCTCTAATTGATAGGTTGCAATTTTTTTTCGTTCATACATTGCATATACCGCTAAGGAAACAAACACTATAAGCAATATGACATTTCCATTTTCAGAAATAAAACTTACCAAAGACTCTATAATTGCCCCAACATCTATTTCTTTCACCAAATTAATTATAGAATTTATCCGCAAAACTTTACGTTCATACAAAAATGTAATAACAAATACTAAATCTATTAAAACATTCCCGACTATTCCTCTTATAGCTAATAATGTCATTCCAATACATATTAAAAATTTCTCACCGATATTATAGGTATTATACCATTCTTTTCTCATTTGATAGTAATCCCAGCTTGTAGGTGCAAATGAAAATGTTGGCATTGTCTCTACAATCTTTGTTACATTGTAAGCAAAACTCTCTTTTGCTTGAGCCCACACATCAAATGTATATTTATTATGTTCTAATACCCATGTATAGAATTTCATATTTCGTATATTATTAAATATATATGTCATTGCAATAAAAATGATAGATTCTATAACATATATCATTTTGCATCATCTCCTTTAATCTTATATAAAACATACCTAAAATTAAATCAAAAAATCCAACTGCACCTGTATCCAATATGGTATGTTTTTATATTCTAATCGAATCTTTTCTCTTATTATCTGTTCTAACTCTAATCGATTCTTGACTTTAATTTCTTTTTCATCAAATATCTCTTTATACAGATACAATGCTGATTCCCTTGGAACTCCCATTTCAATCATGCATCTTTCTACTACACCAAAAGCTCCTACTTGCATGCACTTCAAAAAAGGACTCTCTGATTGTTTCATATCATAAAGAGGTTTTAGCAACAATGGTAAGTTGTACGAGATTGTATTTTGCAACAATTCTATAGTACTATCAATATTATCCGCGCCATCATCTCCCTCATATCTTGAGTTGTTCAATATTTCACAAAGTGCCTTTCCAGTAGCCCACTGTAATGATAAGCTAGACATTATACTACGCATCGTCTTCTTTCTATATGTTGAAGGTATATTTTTATTATACATTTCAGCCGTTACATCATTTTCCCTAAGAAAACGCATTGCCTTATCCAACTTACTTTTTGCACCTTTCTCCATCGGTGTATTAGGGAGTTTTCCATCATATTCATTATAAATATAATCCAATACAAGCGGATCCCAATACCTGTTTTTATAACAAATTTCTTTAGGAACGTCTATTGAATCGAGTTTTAATATAATTGCTGCAACCTGTTTTTGTGTAAGCTTTATTCCAACATTTTTCATACGACCACGCGATTCAGCACCATACTTCAAAACAGATTGTCTTATATATGAAATAATATATCCATATTTTTTCATAGTTGCATCTACTGGCGTATTATTATCTAATGCTTCCTCTATAAAATCTTTATATTCTTCAAACTTTTGTTCATAGCCTGAGGGAAGTTCCTTGGTAACATCTTCAAATAATTCAAGTTGCTCGTAGCCTTCCGAATCTATAAACTCATCCTCATCCATCACAAATGTTCGACCTATATAATCTTTTAACAATCTTCCTGCCCGACCTCGCAAATTAGCCATCTCATAATTCGTCAATTCAGAAGATTGCTTTTGTTTCTTAACATAAAGATGTGGGTTCCTAATAAAAACATTCTGAGCCGGCAAATTGACTCCTTGCAATAAGGTAGTCGTACACACAACCGTATTTATTTTTTTATCTGCTATAGCTTTTTCTAAGGTTCTTCTCACATGCATAGGTAACTTTCCATGGTGATACGCAACCCCTTTTTCCAATGTTTTACAAAGAGAATAATTTTCTCTAACCGTCATACCATAATACTCAATAAGTTCTCTTTCAATCCCGTTGCTTGTGTCACCTAAGGCCATTGCAATCTTTCTCGCGGAATCTGAAGTCGGTGAAAAAACTATATTTTGACAATTCTCACCTACTCCTTTTACTACATTGTTTAGATATGACAAATACCTATCCGTATACTGTTTTTTTCCATATCCCTCAATAATTTCCTGCATTTTCAATTTCTAAAGTCAATGGTTCCTGCGTCAATGCACAATACTGTTTCAAGTAATATTTTTTATCAACTTTTTTTTATACTATATGTTAAATTGAGTACCGGGCTAATATCCGTTGTATGATCTTTTGTTTCAATGCCAAAAATACTTTTACCAACTTTTTCAATTTCTTCTATTCTAGGTCCCGATATAATAATTTGTTCAACATTATCTTTATATCTAAATTCAATTAAAGTGTCATATAAAATTTTAGCTCTTTGATCCTTGTCCTCTCTTATTCTTTCAATATTTTGGATTTCATCTGCTACAAGTATCAATCTTTTTGTAAAGGCCTTCTCTGTATCAGAAAAAGCAGCTATGGCTTTTTCCTGTGTCATAATATAAATATTCTTTTTATTCGATAATTGTTGATCATCAAATGAATTTGAAATCCAATAATCTGTTACTCCAACTTTTTTCAATTCTCTATTAAAATCCTCAGTTACTTGATTTAATAAACTTAAAGTCGGAACAATATATACAATATCTATATTATCATTTATCAACCTATCTACAAGTTTCAAAAGAATAACAAAAGATTTCCCCGCTGATGTCGGTGCCGATATTCCCAATACCTTATCGTTATCCATACTATCCCATATCTGTTTTTGATAATCTGTAAGAAGATATTTTTGGTTAGCAACCATAATCTCATTTTTCGTTTGATTAATTGTCAGAGCAACCTCATCTATCCAACTATCTAATCCTGAAAAAGTTCCGTTCTCTTTATCGAAATCTTTATCACATATTATTGCAGAAGTAGGATATCCGATACGTGATAAGATTTTAATAACGAATTTTCTTAAATCAAATTTAGTATGATCAACATGCTCCCACATTAAACCGATAACAGTAATAATATAATTAACCGATGGTTTTTTAACTACAATAGATTCATAATCAAGACACCGAATTGTATCCATAAGTAACTCTAAATTTACATCACAACTTTTGTTTGACAGTCCCATTTTTTTAGCAATATTAACCAGATCAATTTCAAGCCATTTATAAAGAACTTGCTTCATTTTCTCTTCCATAGATCATGTACCTCATTTTGAATCATATCATCTTTTGGAATTCTTCAACCAAACCTTTCAAATCCCATACAGGAAAAACAATATATGTTATCCGCCTCAGTATAGGATTATTCTCAATATCAATTTTATTATTATCAAACAAATGATATCTTTCTGCAATTATCGTCTCTATTTGATTTTTAATCCCTGTCTCCGTATCAAATTCCAATTTTTTATTTTCATTATAGGTAATTATGCTAACTAAATGAACCTCAACATTTTCAAGTGTATTATTCAAGTAATCTTCTGCAACCTGATTCATCTCATTATCCAAAAAGTCCTCATGCACATAAAGATTTAACTCTCTCCTGTGCTCTTTATATGTATTAACAATACTATTTAATGCATCAGAAAATGCTGTGGCAAATTTGTAATTACTACTATATGTTTTTGCTTCTCCAAGGATTATAATATTTTTTGCATCCTGAATTTTATAATGAATTGCATCCGCACCAAATCTTTCATGTTCTGAAGATGTAGCTATCTTCATTTTTCTCAATAAAGGTGTTGCCTGCATAAATTTTTGTATAAAATGAAATAATAATAATTCTCCGAATTGCCCCTGGATTAACAATTCATCAGTATTATGGTCAGCTCTAAACTTCTGCCTTGCTTTTCTACCAACTCCTGAGTTGCTGCAGCATCTGATTTTCCTTTATCCATTGCTTTTTGTTTCAACTCCGCAAACTTGTCGGAGCTATATATCCAGTCAACAATCGAATCTATCAGTCCTCCAAAAATCTTCACGTAACTCATTCAAATCTTGGAATTCAATATAAGCTCCCATGTGATTTTTGTCCTTTGGAATAATATCATAATTTTGTGTTATTACGTGTATATTTCTGAACAAGGCATCATTCTTAACAAGCCTCTTCAATATATCCTTCTCCTTCAATAATCCGCCTCCGCCACTTTTCCTTCATAGTTATTTCAAAGAATTTAATATTACTCAGAAATAACCAATTTACATGAACTCTAATATGCGATGTACTTCCTCCGACTGTATCAGCATTCTCATCTTCTCATTCCCATCCTCAATCTCAGGCTTACCACACCTCAGATTATCCGGATGTTCTGACACACAACAATCCTTGTACCAGCACTCACCCATAAGCGAACCCTTAACGGACCACTTCTCGTTTTGTGTAAATTCACCCACCAATGATTTCATCACACGCTCTGTAGAGTATCTCTTAAAACCTGCCAAGTACTGTAATGTCTTCACATCATCAATCTTTGACAAGTTGATTCTATGATCCTCAATTGCTGATAAAACCTCTTCACGGATCTTGATTTTATCTGTCTTTCCAGTGCCTGTCCATGTCACCAGCTTATCAAAAGCAAGAATCAGATATTCAAAACAAATCATATCCAGAATGATAATCTTTCCTTCTGCCTTATCTGTTATTGATTTCAACATACGATACTTATTACGAATATCCTGATTATCAACCACATAGTCAAACGAAATATAATACTTATCGTCCTCTTTCATATCTATCTCTGCCAATGCATCCAATAAGCCCTGATTGCTTTCTTTACTTTCGACCACAAGTGCATCATTAAAGAAAAGTTGGTTAACCAATTTCCAGAAGTGAAGTCCTGCGCCGGTATCTTCTGTCCATAAATACTTCATATCACAACTCCTCTTCCAGTGTTATCCTATTATTGTCAAACTTCAACACCTTAAAGCTCTTATCAGATACATTTAGTCCGTCGCAATTTCGTAGGAAAAGCATATATTGATTCGACGGCTCAAAATTAATAAAACGTCTGACCTCATCATTAATCAAATTATCTGCATTATCGACTACAATAAAATTATCTCTGCACTGTTCAATCGATTCTGAGAAATTATCTGATTTGTAATTAAACAATTTTATAGCTTTGTATTCGTTAGTTAATCGTAGATCTTCTAACATTTCATAAAGCACTGTTTTACCGGTACCGCTATTTCCGCCAACAAGAGTTATTCTATCGTCAAATTCCAGATGTATGAAAATGGATCTGCTTTAAATGTAATATTCTTATAAATCATCTGCTTCTCTCCTTTCATACTCCTTGCCCCACCAGGCATTATATCCTTTCCCTCCGGTCACTATATCAGAATCATTGAATCTGATTTGCACATCATCCGGGATATCAAAAAGCGATGGTCTGGACATATAAATCTTTATATTATCCATAGTAAAAATTATTTTAAGCACATTCGGACCACATTCTTCTACATTCACCACCTTATCAGGATGCTTTACAATATTAAGTAATGTCTTGCAGCCAGATGACAAATTACGGATTGTACCTAAACCATATTTTGTTTCAATATGCTTATCCGGTGTCAACTTCGCCTCATCTACTTGCTGAATGAGATTTATTTCATTTTGAGACATTTCTTCATTACCTGTATTCAAATTGAAATACAAATCGTTTTGAAGTATCCAGTCTTTAGAATCATTTTTTTTCTGTATATATATCTATCATTCGGTGTCACTCCTTCTCTCAATCATAATCAGAAACAAACGTTGCCATTTCTTCATAATATCCAGCAATACAATTTAAGTTATCACCTATTTTTTTGAATACCTCCACAAACATTTCCAAATCTACAACCTCATTTCCATAGTTCTCAATATAAAAATGATATTCGTCATCTGTATTAAACGGATACCGTGAAAAATCCATATTTTTCATCTTTGCATTAGCATTATGGTCTTTATCTATTTTGTCATATAATTCTAAAATATAGTCGTCGAGTTCTTTTGTCATTTCCTTAAATTGTTTTCTCTGGTCTTTATCGGATTCAAAACTTATCATACGTTTTTTTACTGTATGCCATATCTGCCTGATATCGTGCCCTCCGCAAAAGGACTCTTTCTCATTAAGCAACATATTCAAAGACCAGTTTATAGATTTTAGATACAACTCTATTGCATGGTTTGCCGAAAACAATATTGGGAAAACCACAATATCAGCCTTCTTATCCATATTGTCCTGCAAACAGTCCTGTGCGAGCATTATCGCTGCCTTCATATATCCGTCAGCAATAATCATCATATCATGAATCGGTTGATGCGGTCTGGTTCTCCAATTCATATATGCTGTTTTATCTATATCTACATTATATGAAGAAATTTTTTCCATCTATTCACCCACTTTTTAATACTATAAATATAAATTACTGAACTCCCTAAATGTTATAAAATATCAACCAAATACCTTCCATCAATTAACGAAAACACTACTTTACATGGGAATAATCTTTCACCCATATTAGCCATTCCAACTACATTCATTGCCCATTCTCCATAATCCTCCGGCAACCTATAACATATCGGCTTATCATTTTCAGAGATTGTTACTAATGGAGTTCCATTCTGTGAAAATCCAACTGAAAGAACATAGAATTCATTCTTTCTACTGTATAAGGGCAACATAGGTTGATTACTAATATCCTTATAAACTATTGCACCTCTTTGATTGTAAAAATAATTTTTGTCATCTTCTAATATAGGATAAATCGGCAATTTATTTCTCATTATTTCGTAACGTTTGTTCAAACTCTCGCAAACAAAGGCATTATAATACTCTGGTTGCATTTCTATATTCCTTTTACGAATCTCATCTGCATCTGAAAAATGATTCATAAATTGAAGAAGTGCTACAAAAGACACTAAATCATCCGAATATATTCCAGAAAAAGTTTTATACCAATATTTATTATTCTCACAAATTGCCAGATATAATTTCTTATACAAATCAAGTTGCCTTTGATTCACTGCAAACCAGCCAGAATCCAAAAGAGTCCTCTTAATTTTCCCTTCTTTATAATTTCCGGTTAATGATATCTTCAATGATTGCATCAAGCGAGATATTAATCCAACAAGCATATCCGCCATTCTGATTCCAACATAATCCTTAGAATCTTCTTCGGTGACATTTTCAAGACCTACATCTATTGCAGAATTCAATGTATGAGATTCTTTCCCTTCTCGGTCAATCATCAACTGATATTCATAAATATTCATCTCTGTCAATAACTTCTTAAATCCATCAAAAGGTGCAAAATAGGACCAATCTAATGTTTCGGGTACCTCTGTGTCCTCAAGCAGTATAAGTACTTCTTCAAAAGCTTGATTCTCACATTCTTTCAAAGTATTATTAGCTTGATTATTAATAATCCTATCTTCTAAAAAAGACCGTAGTTCTTTAACAAATATTTGTGGTTCTTTATAGATTGCTTCTATCACCTTTTGTGGTCGATATATATTGATAGCCTTAATTATTGAGTATTTCATGTAATCAACATCAATAAACATAGAACTGTGATAATTTACAAATAATTGGTTAATAACATATTCTATTTTGCTGAACACAGAGAAATATATAACTATTTTATCATCAAGCAATGATACAAGGTCTTCATAAAACTCAATAGTATGATTATTAAGAGACGCAAACCCCAGCCTAAAATCTTTTGCTTTCATAGTCTGGCTTTTTAGTTCTCCGTCTTTTTTTCTATAAGTATACTTCGATTCAAAAGCAAGATATCTGTCAGAAATACATTCATTTTCTTCTGCATTCCACCCTACAATTCCAGTTATAAAATTATCACAGTAATTATTCGCAGTAACAGTCTCATAATTAATTTTTCTACTATGCTCTGTTTCATCATAGAAAAACATGTATTTCATATTCAGCACCTCCCTACTGATTATTTTTTGAATCACCATACTTCGACGAATCTTCCGCAACCATCATCACCTTATACTCTGGCTTATACTCATAAATTTTCCCAGAAGTAGATGCTTCATTTCCTATACCTTCTGTTCCAGAATACTCCTCAAAATTCTCCACCTGTTCCATAACTTTGTTAAATACTTCCGGACTATACTGTGGCGGATAACCATTCTTCACCAAGCATATTTTAATTTCCAATTTCAATCCATTTCTTACATTTTGGTTATTGAGCCAGTCGGCAAACGAAGACTTTGTATCAATAATATCTTTTATTTTCTTTGCTAAAGCTTTACATTTATCATTGACTATAACACCATCCACTTCTTTATCTGTTCCATATTCAAAGTTATATTGGTCACACAAAGAAATCAAAATATCATAGAATGCTTTTTCCTCAAATGTTAAGCCAATTTTTCGAAAACTCTCCCTATTTTCGTTCATCTGACGAAGAATAGCTAAAGCCTGTTCCGTTGCAATCTTAATGATATCCTCTGATGCCTGTTCCTGTGCTTCACCAGCTTCTTCAGCAGTAAGATGTTTACGTCTTTCATGATATTCTGCAATCGTCTTTTCCAACATTTCCTGATATGATTTTGCAGCTAACTGATTAACTTTTCCATATTCCTTAATTTGTTTACGGAGCATTTTCACAAGAAGTTCCAATTTAGTTGCCGGCATTTTGACATCAGATAATTTTTCAAAATATTCCGGTGAAAAAATATCTTCTTCCTCTCCGCTTTCAAGAACACTTTCCACCTGATTATATTTTAATGCTTCTTCAACCATCTTTGAAACTGCACGATTCATCGTATCAGTGTCTACTTCACTTGTTCCGCTCATCTTACGAACAAAACCTGCTATAGCCATAAAGCATTGTGCAAGTGCAGATTCTTCTTCCCCAAGATAACCGGAAGGCTGACAAATATCAAAAGCTGCCCTCATTCGTTTTACTGTCTTTAAAAAGTAGGTTTTGAAAGATACTTTCTGAACACCTTTATTTCCTTCCAACTGTAATTCTTCTGTTGATACAAATACATATTCCGCTGCTTTTGCAAGGAGTCTGTATCGTTCTATCGGATCACATTCCGAATTTAAAAATGGTGATAAATCATAACCTGTGAACATGTTTTTCAACACTTCTAGTTCTTCTCTAAACACTGATGTAGCCTGCTCAACATCATCGGATGTCGGTGCAACAGATGTATCTCCTCCATATACCTTCATGGCTTCACGCATGTTGTCGCGAATACCAATATAGTCGATAACCATACCATATTCTTTCCCCGGATATTTTCTGTTTACACGGCTTATTGTCTGTATCAGCAAATGCTTTTTGAGAGGTTTATCATTATATAAATATGTAAGGCAAGGAACATCAAAGCCCGTAATCCACATATCTACAACAATGACAATACTGAAATTTGATTTTTCCTGTTTAAAAGCAGCATCCAATTCTTCTGAACGCTTATCATTTTTAACTCCGCCAAGATAATCATACATATCTTTTTCATCATTACTGCCGACACTAGATACCATTGCCATAAATGGCATCGGTTTCAATTCTTTCAGTTCCTCTTCTGTTACAGAAACCCCATCAGGTGATTTCTTTTCCTCAAACCATTCCGAGTATTTATCCTTAAACTTCTGTAATAATGCATAAGCAATCTTTCTATTAGAACATACAACCATTGCTTTTTGTATTCTATCCGGATCACCTGCACAAGACGCAACATAATGGTTGTGGATATCTGTAGCAAGACGCTCAAGTCTGGAAGGCTCACCAAGAATTATTTCCATGGAGCTCATTGCTTTCTTACTTGCTTCGATATCCTCATATATTGCACCATCATCTGCACATTTTTTATAATAATTCTCAATTTCTTTTACTTTTTTATTATCAAGCAATACCTTTGCAATACGCGGATGATACTTAATGGAAACAGTAAGCCCATCTGCAACTGCCTGATCCATTGTATATCGGTCAATTTCATCACCAAAGGTCTGATAAGTTTCCGCAATAGGCGTTCCGGTAAAACCAACGAAAGTAGCATGTGGAAATGCTTCCTTCAATACTTTTGCATATGGTTTTGAAACCATAGCTTTCATATTTTCATCGGCATCTTTACTAAACTGAATTTTCTTAGAATGTTCAAGCTGTGTTCTGTGAGCCTCGTCTGAAAAACATATAATATTCTGCCTATCATTGATAAGTCCGATTTTGTCATCTTCCCTATCGCAGAATTTCTGAATGGTACAAATATAAAAACCACCACTTTGTCTTGCACCAAGTTCCTGCCTTAATTGTGTTCTGTTTTTTACAACAGATACTTCTCCCAGATTAAGAAACTCTTTACTCTTTGTAAAAAGCTTTGAACCTTGTTTTTGCAGTTCATCTCTGTCAACAATTAATATAATTGTTGGTGAACCGATTTCCGGAATATCAGTACAACGAAGTGCAAGCTGACGTGCGAGAAAAGCCATCGTATATGTTTTTCCACATCCAGTTGCTCCAAAATATGTACCACCTTTACCACTCCTCGTAACAACAGAATTTACAATACTTTGTTTTAAAAGTTTTGCTGCAAAGAACTGAGGATATCGGCATACGATTTCTACTTCATCACTGTCGTAAATACTATCTTGGAAATAGATATAGTCCCTAAAAATCTCCACGAACCGCTCTGGTGTATAAACACCCTTTATCATAGTTTCTGTTTCTGCAAAAGGAAGAGTGGATACAACATCTCCTTCGTTTACTCTACGCCAAGCATAAAAATGCTCGTAAGGTGTACGTACTGTACCTAATCTTGTTTTCACACCATCTGAAATGCAAGCCAAAGGGCAATAATGTAAAAGGTGTGGAATATCTCTCCAGTATCGAATATTAATTTGTTCCCAAGCATCATAAATAGTCGCATTGGCATCAACGGGATTTTTAAGTTCAACGACACACAAGGGCATACCATTTACAAACAGAAGCACATCCGGTCTGCGATTTTCTTTTTGACCATTATTTGTATATTCTACTGTAAACTGATTCACTACACGGAAAATATTCTTATCCCAATTATCAAAATCAATAAGTGGTATCATTCTTGGCAATCCATCCTGCGTCGTAAACTGAACACCATTTACCATCCAGCCATATACTTTATGCAAAGTAGCAAAATCACTTTCCGCACCTACAAGACGAACATTATCATATATCTGTGTCACCTCGTCTTCTGTCAAATCCGGGTTGGTGTCTGCTATAAACTTCTTGAAATCATCAGCAATCAGTACATCTCTTTTTGTAATACGACGGATATTATTACCAGAAGAATACTTCCAACCTTCCGCTTCCAAAAAGCCAATGAAGGCATATTCATATTCTGATTCACAATAATGACCATTGTATTCTTTTAATCTTGCCATAGACTATGCCTCCTTTGCTTTTGTCGCCTCTTCTATTGAGCCTTTAATAAGAATTGGACAGATGTCTTTTATTTGTGCTTTGAGTTTTTCGTTAATCTCTTTTCGTATTGTGTATGCTTCATAGATACCAACTATGGATTTTTGAACGTCAATAGATGGAAGTGGCATTCGTACTTCTTTCATATCATCAAGCTAAATGTTTCTCTTGCACTCCCCCACGAATGAAAACGGGCATAACGATCAAATTCTGTTCTGCAAAAAAATAAATACAAATATTTAGGAAGTAGTTTAGTATTATCAGTTTGTATTACAGTTGATATTGACGATACTAAATAGTTCTCTTCCGACTGATTCAAAGCTATCGACATTTTATCTGCTCTTCGTGAAGTGTCAGAAATAAAAGCAATCATTCCAGGCTCTACTACCTTGTAATTTTCTAGAGAAACTCCCTCCATATTAGCTTTAGTATTGATGAATTCTTTACTTGTGGCTATACCTCGTACAGAATCCAACTTGAGATTACCAATATTTTTTTGATTGACCTCTTCTATATAGGTGGCAATTGCCTCACAAGGCATTTGTCTCCTCAAATCTTCAATATACGCATCACAAACAAGTTTTAAATCCTCTAAACCACACTCATAACTTTTTTGATTTTCAAGCATAGCATTATAGACATCTACATACTTTTGTTGTATTGAAAAAACAGGTAAGTCAACACTCATATCACACAGAGTATCCCACGAAAAGACTTCTGTTGAACTTCCCCAAGATTGATAACAAGCTTCTCTGTCCCATTCATCACGTTTAAAGTGCAAAAATAAGTAATCTGCCAAAACAATCTTTTTCATAGATGGTTTTACCTTAAAAGCAATATTATTCCAACTAATGATAAAGTTATCATTAGTATTATTATATCCAAAACCAATTCTTTTTCCATGTGTCCGCGGATTATAAATAAATTCTCCTGGGTGAACCACAAGAAATTTTGATAAATCAGTTTCTGAGACATTTGCTTTTGTAGGTATAACCTCCTTTGTAATTGTCATTCCTTTAACATCATCAGGACCATATTGCAATTCAGAATTTGTGTCTTGTACTAATTCAATCAATTCACCAAGTTTATATTTAGTCAATCCCATATCCAATCCCCCTAAATGCTTCCTCCAGCATCTGCTGGGATTTCTTTTCTTGTTTCATAACCTCTTTCATTTCAGATTGAATACGAGCCATTTCTTTTTCATAATCAATTTCTAAATCATGGTCAATAAACTCAATGTATTTGCTTGGTGTGAGAGCCCAGCCTTTATTTTCAATTTCATTAATGCACACACTACGGTAAAGTTCTGGCATCTCATAGTCTGCTCCATCAGTTCCCTCACATTGCCATGTGTGATAAATATCTGCTGCCTTCTCAATTTGTTCTGTATTCAACCGAACTTTCTTTTTGCTCTCACCCTTAACAGCATTTTCTGTCCATTGGCGTAAATCCATAAAGAGTATCTCATGCTCGCGATTTCGGAGATTTCTTCCATGGTATTTTCCACCTTTTTTATTCTGATTCAGTATCCAAAGAGTAACACTGATATCTGTTGTAATAAACAATTCTCTTGGCAGAACAACGATAGCCTCAATTTTATCATTCTGAATCAGTTCCTTACGTATTTCCAATGTATCACTATCATTCAACGCACCATTCGCAAGAAGGAATCCTGCTACTCCATCAGTTTTCTTCAAATGTGAAAGTATATGCAAAATCCATGCATAATTTGCGTTACTTTCAGGTGGCGTTTGATAGTCAGACCAACGAGGGTCATTTTTCAAATTGTCATTATACCAGCCTTTCAGATTAAAAGGTGGATTTGCCATAATATAGTTAAAGTGCAGCCCCTTGTGTAAATCATGTGTAAATGATGAATCTGCTTCTTCTCCTAGATTATGGCTTATTCCACGCAAAGCCAAATTCATTTTCGCAAGGCGATATGTAGCCGGTTCTTTTTCCTGACCATATACATTGATACCATTTAAGTTTCCCTGCTTTGACTTTACAAGTTCAGCACTCTGAATAAACATTCCTCCTGAACCACAGCAAGGATCATATAAGGTGCCATCATAAGGCTCAATCATCGTTGCAATAAGTTGAACTACGTCATGAGGTGTATAAAATTCTCCTTCCTCCTTTGTAGCATTTACTGCGAACTCCTTAAGAAAGTATTCGTATACACGACCAATAAGGTCTTTTTCCTCTCCAAATGTCTTATGACTGATTTTGTTCACTTCATCAACAATTTTCTTTATATCATTAGCTGCTAAATTGCGTGCTGTAAATGTTCCTTTAACAAAACAGCCTTTCAACTGTGGATCTTCTTCCTCAAGCCTTTGCAAAGCTGTATCAAGTGCAACATTAAGCTGTGGTGCCGGTGTACTGATAATAGTCGACCATCTTGCTTCTGGTGGTAAATTATATGTACCATCTGCAAAAGTAGCATCATCAAAGAATGCTGCTCTAATGTTCTCATCTTCCGGATCTAATCCCTGCTCTTTAAGTGTCTGTTTTAGATTTTTAATTCCATCCTCATACTTTTCGCCGATAAACCTCAAGAACACTAGCGTAAGCATCATATCTCTTTTTTCAAAGAATGAGCCGGAGTTACGTGCCGCACGCAAATAATCTCTACAATTAAATAAAATATTATCTATGTTTAATGCCTTTTCAGTTGTTTTCTTCTTAGCCATATTACTTTTCTTCCCTTTCCTCGTCTGGAACAAATTCCATGATATCCTGTATCTCACAATGCAATACTTTACATACTTTTTCCAAAACTTGTGTACTTACATGTTCATTCTTCCTAGTTTCGCCAGTGCATTTGTTGTAATTCCTGCCTGATCTCTAAGGTCAACTTTCATCATATTTTCATCTATTAATTTCTTCCATAATTTGTTGTATCTGATTGCCATTATTATCCCTTTCGTATCATTACAACTATTTATCATTTCTTTTCATTATATCGTCAAACCCAGTTTATTTCAATCTAAAATTGATTTTTTCAATCTCTGAATTACATATAAAGCGTGTTCTCATAATAACATCATCAACAATTTTTTAATTCTTGTCCAGCACTCCCTTGATGCATCCAGTAATTTCACAGTCATTGGCTTCTTTAAGAATCTTCGTTCCACACACTCCCTGACCATCAAATCACCATTCTGTTTCTCACAGACAAAATCCGAGCTGTATTCCCCGGCTTCCAGACCGGACAGCATCACATTGCATTGAAATTCAATTATGCTGTCTTCCTTTCCCAGAAATGTTCCCAAATCTGACATTATCCTCCCAAAATCAGGATTATCACATCGTTTCTTTTCCCAAAACCGCATTCCGGAATCCCCAAAAGCCTGAAAAACGTTGATTTTACGCCAATCTTTCCCAGAACCAGAATCCCAAAAACGGCTTTTTCCTTTTTCTCCACGTCCCTTCGCACACCCACTTTGCATTTTTTTAG
>ENA-OQAZ01000639-OQAZ01000639.1-human-gut-metagenome-genome-assembly--contig:-NODE-639-length-19047-cov-8.558668_pt1 | contig 19047 bp, 20 predicted proteins | sample MGYA00242737_ERZ504531 | MGnify/ENA primary metagenome ERZ504531 (study PRJEB26092, sample SAMD00036244) | human gut metagenome | host: Homo sapiens | study: EMG produced TPA metagenomics assembly of... | reverse complement strand
GCCCAACCTTTCTTCTGAAAAGTCTGGTTCTTCTCCCCGAAGCGTTGATTATCCTGCTGAAAGAACTGCTTCCAGTCATCTTTCTTTTTCGGACCGCGAGGATTGGTATATCCTCTTTCCTCCCGGCTCGGCTTTTTCGCTTCTCTACCTTTGAAGGTTTATCAGCTTTCTTTTCAGCCGCCACTTTCTTTTTCTTTCCGCTCTTATCACTTTTCCCGGTATTCTCACCGGCAATCTCCACACAGACTTTACGCCCCCCACTCAATACGACTTTGTTCAAAGCCTTTAGCACTTGTGGAGCCTGTTCTTGAATCACCTCAAAAAATGAGAAATTCTGCATCAAGTCAATACGGCCAATCTGAATACGCTCCTTTCTCAGATTACGGTTTACCAGGTCTATAATCTGATTAGTATAAAAACCGTCTGTTTTTCCTAAATTCAAGAACAAACGCGTATAACCTTTTTCAGCCTTACGGCCCACCTTCTCTTTATCCCCCTTACGAGATTCCTTTGCCTCAGATTTCTTTTCATTAGCCTTAGGCTGCTCAATTTCAGGAGCATTTTTATAATAATCCAGGAAACGATTAAACTCCAATGAAACCACGCGCTTAATCAAATCTTCCTTATCCAGCCAGTCAAGTTTCCGGTAAATACCAGGTAAGAAGGTCTCTATCTCCTCTTCATTTACTTTCACTTTCTCTATATCATCAATCACCTTTATCAACTGCTGCTGACAAATTTCCTGCCCGGATGGGAGCACACTAACTTCAAACTTCTTTTTGATAATGTGCTCAATCTCCTTCATACGGCCCTTCTCCCGCAAATTGATAATTGCAATGGAAATACCCGTCTTTCCGGCACGTCCCGTACGGCCGCTCCGATGCGTATAACTTTCAGTATCATCCGGCAATCCGTAATTAATTACGTGCGTCAGGTCATTCACATCCAGTCCTCTCGCAGCCACATCCGTTGCAACCAGCAGCTGCAAGTGACGTTGACGGAACTTCTGCATCACCAAGTCACGTTGTGCCTGGCTTAACTCGCCATGCAGCGAGTCTGCATTATATCCATCCTGTATAAGCTTATCGGCTATTTCCTGGGTTTCCTTACGCGTACGGCAAAAAACGATACCATAAATCTGAGGATAAAAATCAACGACACGTTTCAATGCCAGATATTTATCTTTTGCGTGTACTATATAAGCCACATGATTAACGTTCTTGCTTCCTTCATTCTTGGTACCGATAGTGATTTCTTTTGCCTCATGCAAATAAGTCTTCGCAATACGGGCAATTTCCGGACTCATCGTCGCAGAGAACATCAAAGTATTCCGGTCTTGAGGTATATTTTCAAGAATCGCATTGATACTATCCGTAAAGCCCATATTCAGCATTTCATCCGCTTCATCCATAACCACGTCGCGGATTGTAGCCAATTGAGCCACTTTGCGTTCCATCAAGTCAATCAAGCGGCCGGGAGTAGCTACGATAATATGCACTCCCCTCTTCAAGCTACGAATCTGGCTATCTATGGAAGAGCTCCATACACAGGAAGAATCTTTAAATCGGTGATATACTTCGAATAGTCAGTCAGGTCACCTGCTATTTGCAAGCAAAGTTCACGTGTCGGACAAAGTACCAACGCCTGTGGTACACAATTTTTTACATCAATTTTCTGAATCAGCGGCAGACCAAATGCGGCTGTTTTTCCGGTTCCGGTTTGTGCCAGAGCCACTACATCATTGCCGTTTCCCAACAAATACGGTATTACTTCTTCTTGCACGGGCATAGGATTCTCATACCCTAATTCCTCAATTGCCTTGCGTATTTCCGGTGAAACGCCAAGTTCTTCAAATGTTTTCATTCAATTCAATTATCTAATTTGCTGCAAAGATACAGACAAATCAGATGCTGCCCAAAACTTTACCCCTTTTGGTGCAAAAGATTTTTCACCACCTCTTTATCCTGCCGCAACTGCCATGTAAGCTTTTCCACACTTTCAAATTTCACTTCCGGGCGCAGATACTCCACAAACTCAATTTTTATCAATTCTTGATAAATATCTCCCTGGAAATTCAATATATGGACTTCCACACTCACAGACTGTTCATTCTCGTTCACGGTAGGGCAACTTCCTATGTTCAACATTCCAGCGTAGCGTTCTTTCCCTATATATATATAAACCGCATACACTCCCGTTGCCGGCAGAAGCTTTTCAGTACACAATGGCTGAATGTTGGCTGTAGGAAATCCCAAAGTACGCCCCACCTTCTTTCCGTCAACCACTCTTCCGCTTAAATAGTAGCTGTAACCCAGATAAGCATTCGCCTTCTTTATATCTCCTGCAAGCAGACATGAACGAATCAACGTAGAACTAATAGAAGTACCATCCTCTACCAAAGCTCTTGACTGCATCACACGCATGCCTAATTCTTTTCCATATTGGCAGTATTTCTCAAACCCCTCCCCCTGATTATGTCCAAAATGATGATCATATCCTACAAAAAGGGCTTGCACATTATACACCTCATGCAGAATCCTCATAAATTCACGGGCAGAAAGCAACGACAGTTCCTTCGTAAAAGGAAGTAACACACAATATTCAATAGGAGAATGCTCAAAACATTCTATTTTCTGAGACAAGCATGTCAGCAGCCGGGGACGATAATCCGTATCCAGTACCTGCCGAGGATGAGAAGTAAAAGTTATCAGGCAAGAAGCAAGTCCTCCCGCCTTCGCAATATTATGCACCTGCTCTATCAGGTACTGATGTCCTCTATGTACACCGTCAAAACAACCTATGGTTGCCACACATGCAGGAAGATTTGCGGCCGTAGAGCCAGTAACTATTTTCATTTGCTTACACTATAAATTTTTGAAGCTGTACCTCCAGATTATCTCCTGGTACATAATGACACACACCGATTCCCAACTTAGCAGCTGCCTGACAATTCTCTTCAGAATCATCTATAAACAAGACTTCATCGGTTTTAAGTCCTGCCTCTTTCAGCACAGTCTGAAAGATTTCCACATCGGGTTTTGCCAGATGCATCCGGTACGAAAGAAATACCTGGGTAAAGCAATCAAGCATCGGCATACCTTTATAAGTAAACTTACCTGCACACTCTTTCCAGTGCAAGTCATTCGTATTGCTCAGCAAATATAAATTATAGTTTTCCTTTAGCTTCAGCAATAATTCAAACTTATAATCCGGAATTTCCTTTAACATGCTGTTCCATATCCGGTCAATCTCCTCGTCCGGAAGTTCACGACCCACCTCTTCGCGAATCCGGTCCCGGAACTGCTCCGTGGTCAATGTGCCACACTCATATTCTTTAAAGAAACCTTTTTCATTCGTTCCAGTCATCCACTGACGCACTTCATGCAGCCCGATACCCTCCAAACGCTCTAAACAACGGTGTACATCCAAATCAAGAAGCACACCGCCTAAATCAAATATAATATTTTTAATCCGGTTCATTTTTTCATCATCCGTTTAACTCCTCGCCAAATCTCACCAATCCAAAGTACCACAGAAGTACCGGCTATAATATAAGCCCATTCCAATGCAGGCAAAGGCTCTGTACGGAAGACCTTGCCACCAAAAGTAACAATAATGAACTGACCAACCAGAATAATCAATGCCACTCCTAACATACCCATCGCATGACCGGCATCTTTAAAGATAGAATGATTCGTACCAAATACGCTGGCATTAAACAGGTTCCAGAACTGCAGCATGACAAAAATCGTAAAGAAGACAGTCAGATGATGCACATCCATACCGCCAGGCATGTTCTTAAAGAAAGCCAACAGCCCCATCAGTACAATCAAGAATCCGGCACCCACACCGAATATATTGTTCCGCATGGCAGGAGATATGATAAAATCAGTACGCTTACGAGGTTTTTCATTCATTACATCCATGCTCGGCGCAATAGACGCCAACGCCATCGCTGCAAACGTATCCATAATCAGGTTCACCCACAGCATTTGAGTAACCGTCAGCGGAAGTTCCGTACCTAAAAAGGCACCCAGCAATACGCTCAGCAAAGCTACCACATTGATGGTCAGCTGGAACACAATAAAGCGCTGGATATTCTTATACAACGAACGTCCCCACATCACTGCAGTAGCAATGCTATGGAAGGAGTCATCCAACAACGTAATATCACTGGCCTCTTTCGCCACAGAAGTACCTGTTCCCATTGACAAACCCACCTGCGCATGATTCAATGCCGGCGCATCATTGGTTCCGTCACCAGTCACTGCTACTACTTCACCTTTTTGCTGGAGCAACTGTACCAGACGTTGCTTATCCATCGGACGTGCACGGCTCATCACCTTCAAATCGACCACTCTTTCCAAAGCTTCTTCATCGCTCAAGGCAGCAAATTCCACTCCGGTAATGCGATTCCGTTCCGTATCTTCCGATGTCCACAGCCCGATTTGTCGTGCGATTTCAGTTGCTGTTCCCGGAGTATCTCCCGTTACAATCTTCACACGGATACCAGCTGACTGGCATTTCTTCACCGCATCAGGCACATCCGGACGAATCGGGTCACTGATCGCAAAAATTCCCATGAATGTCAATCCGCCTTCCTTCACCAGTTCCGCACAATCCGTACTGCTATTTTCAGGAATTACCTTATAAGCCACTCCCAATGTACGCATAGCCTGATTCTGGTAAGCCAAAAGCTGTTCATTATATTGCTTAACCCGGCTTTCTTCCAGGTTACATTTTCCCATCACAATCTCAGGAGCACCTTTCACATAAAGCACACGTGCGTTCAAGACAGAAGAGTCGACCAGCGTAGCCATATATTTTCTTTCCGTAGAGAAAGTAAGCTGATTTACCGTCTTCGCCTGATTTCTCAATGAGATGTAATCCATTCCCTGCTCATTCAACCAAAGCAAGAGAGCCACTTCCGTGGGGTTTCCTACTCCGGACGGCTTACCTTCTCCCTCTTTCTCTTCCAGGAAAGCAGTAGAGTTAGTTGCTATACCCTCTGCTATCAGGTTCTTCTGAGATTCATCCAACTTGGCATCATACACCTGCATCAGGTTCTGTGTCAGTGTACCTGTCTTATCCGTACAAATCACCGTAATGGCTCCCATTGTTTCGCATGCATGCATCTTACGAACCAGGTTGTTCGTTTTCAGCATACGGCGCATATTCAATGCCAGACTCAAGGTCACACTCATAGGCAATCCTTCCGGTACCGCTACCACAATCAAAGTGACAGCCATCATAAAATACTTCAATACGATACGTGCTATTTCAAGCCACTGATGCCAGTCGGTCACCGCCGTCACGCTCAAATATGCATACAAATCTTTCGCTGTAAAGATTACGAAGGTCAGTGTCGCAATTGTAAAACCCACCTTCCCTATCAGATTGGCCAATTTAGTCAACTGTAAATTCAACGGAGTCTGTTCCTGACTCTGTTCTGTAGCCTGCCGAGCTACCTTACCAATTTCAGTAGCATCCCCTACTCTTTCTACGCACATCACTCCGTGACCATCCGTTACTGTCGTTCCACGCATTACGGAATTAGACGGATAAGTAGCTTCTTCATCAAAATGAACCTCATCCGTTGTTTTGTTCACCATCAATTCCCCGGTCAGGCTTGATTCATTTACTTGCAATGATACCGCTTCCAACAATACTCCGTCTGCCGGAATCTCATCACCGGTATTCAATATCACCACATCCCCTACTACAATATCTTTCTTAGGAATTTCATGCACCTTTCCATTTCGAATCACCATAACCGGAGTCTCCTCCCCTACGGCATTCAGCAAATCAAACTTCTTATTGGCATCATATTCAAAATAGAAGCCGATGCCGGTTGCTAAGAAAATAGCAAAGAATATACCGATTGTTTCCGCATATTCACTCTCTATGATTGAAATCAACAGAGAAAAAGCTGCCGCAACGAGCAGCACTTTGATAACCGGATCCTGAAACTTCTCCAGATACAGTTTCCAGATTGACGGACGTTTGGGAGGAGTCAGCAGATTCATCCCATATTTTTGACGATTTTGAAGAACTTCCTGGTCGGTTAACCCCTTAAAACGAGAATCTTGTGTGTTGTGTGACATACGTCTGATAATTAATTATTAATATCGGCAAAAATACAACATATATTGCAAGCATCTGTTCCATTAGTTTTTTTTATCATTTTTTTCTAACCAAATATTGCAGATTTCAACTCAAACCATTACTTTTGCAACGCATTTCCAAACAAATTCTTCTGAAATGTCGGACTTGTAGCTCAGTTGGTTAGAGCAACAGACTCATAATCTGGAGGTCCCTGGTTCAAGCCCAGGCTGGTCCACTTTCAAAATCAAGGAGTTACGAATCTCGTAACTCCTTTTTTCTTGCCTTGCGTAAACAATGCGTAAACAAACTGTTTGAGTTGACCGTATTTTACACATAGAATTTCTATGATGCTCCATGCAATCCTGTAGCATCTTTACCCGAAGTTTTGTTAGTGTGACGACACTTTACAGTCAAATAAACTCAAATGTCTTCCATTTATATATTGATTTACAGAATAATGTTATAACTTTGCAAATGCAATGCATTTATGGCAAGCCATGATCAACGGGTGCTCTTTCCCCAAAAAGGAAAAGTGAGTTTGCCTAACCATCGTGGGAGGGTCATCCCATTCCGATGAATCGAAGCGTAGAGGGAGTATTAGTCGGAAGATACTCTATTTCAAACAATACGTGAGAGTTGCTTCAGGGGTTGAGACCGATTAGCAGAAGCCCGGTTACCAGTCAGCGACAGAAGACAACGAGATTGCACCGCTGCATATAACGACAATGTTTTTATCCGTCAAAGGATAGAGGCTCAGTGGTTATATGCAGCGTTTTGTATATGTACGCCTCACATTGCAAAGCGGCTGTATTCAGAGGTTATGTTGAACATAAACAATGAATGCAATGGAAAAATTAACCAAGTCATTGCCACTTTTCAAAGAGCGTAACTGTTCTGTCTCTATCGTGTTGGATGCACGTACCCGCAGGAAAAATGCGTATGAGTTCCCTTTATCCCTACGTTTCACGATAGACCGCAAGTTCTTCTACTTTACAGTTGGAAGTTCTTTTACTGAGAAAAAGTTCTCGGACATCTGCAATGCGACGAAATGTAAAAGCGAGAACTACAAATTTCAGAAGGAGTGGAAAGATACCATTGCCCCTAAGTACAAAGAAATCTTGATTAATCTGAACAAAGGCGGCATCCTGACATTTGAGATGGTACGTCAATGTATCATGGGTGAAGAAGTGGTGCTATCCAAAGAGGACACAACCCAATCACAATCCTTTATTAGTATATGGGAGCAAGTCATTCACGAATTGCGTACAGAAGATGAAGGAGCACGTTTCACTACGGCAGAGAGTTATGAGTGTTCTCTCAAATCATTCAGAAAGATTCTTGGAGAAAATGCAATTAAAGGCTTCTGCATCTGTGCGGCAGAACTTCAGAAGTGGAAGGATGGTATGCACAATGGGGTAAAAGACGAAAATGGTGCGATTGTCGGAAAAATCAGCGACACTACGGCCGGTATCTATTTGCGTTGTTGCCGTGCCGTATGGAACAGGTGTGTACATGAAGGCTACCTCAAAGATGTGCCTATCCTTTTTCCAACAAAAAAGAGAAAGGGCTTGTGAGCATTCCCAAGAGTGCAAAGCGCAAACAGAATTTCCTGAACGTGAATCAGATGACGGAACTATACAACCTTTTCGTTTCAAAGAAATACCCAGAACATTGGTCGGAAGAATATATGCAACGTGCGCATTATTCATTGGGATTATTTCTTGCCCAATACCTTTGCAACGGTTTCAATATGGCTGATGCTGGTCGCTTGACCTATAATAGTTATTATTATCAGACAAATGGCAAGGCTTTCCGCTTCAATCGAAAGAAAACATCCCGACGGAGTGCTGACGGTTCAGAGGTAATAGTCCCTATCATCCCTCCCTTACGATATATCTTGGATGAGATAGCTGCACCTCCGACTCGGGATAGTTTTGTGTTCCCCGATATATTAAAAGGAGCGGAAACGGAAGAGTTACGCCGCAAATACACCATGCAAGAGAACTCAAACGTGAAAGACCGCGTCATTAAGATTTGCCATGAGGCATTGAATTGGGATAAGTCCATCTGTCCGTCCGGCACATGGTGCCGACACTCGTTTGCTACTAATCTGCATAATGCCGGAGTGGATATGGATTATATCTCTGAAAGCATGGGGCATTCAACTTCTGATCATGCTATCACTCAAATCTATATTGAGTATTATCCTCTTGATATACAGATGCAGAACAATTCAAAACTACTAAACTTGGAGGATTCCTCTGAAAGGGATGTGTTATTGGCGAAGTTGGCAAGTATGTCCACAGAAGAACTGCTTAAACTATTCAAATAACTTTTATTAGTAATGCAATGACAAACTTCATAGAAAGGATAAAATCCTATTCCAAGAGGAAGGATGCGGCTGATATGGCTATCCGTGCATGGAAATCGGATAACAAGAAAGTGTATGCTGATTTTTGTAAGCGCATGGATGCTGTGGCTAAAGGTAATATGTCTGTTTTAATGGATATGTATCTGATGATGCGTGACTGCGTTCCACCCGAAGCCTTGATGATGTATAACTGGCTCTCTGATTTTGTGAACGTCAAGGATGTGTCAGACATTGCAAACCAACAATGGCTGGCCAATATACCGAGACCATCGCCAGATGTATAACCAACAAGCGTTTGTGGATAGGCATCAATGTGAAAACAGGTATGGTAGAACTTCTTACTTCTCCAAAGTCCGGGCTGTTGATGGTTCATTCTGAAACGTCTATCGAAATTTGGAACCATCTGCCATTGGAAATGAGAACCTATTTGACTGAACAGTTAGATTTGCTTATGAGAAACAGCAAAGGTTGTTTTCTGTTAAGTAAGTTGAAAAAGAAAATGGTTTATCAGTTTCTGACCTATATCTCTCAAATTGTTTTCCTCTCTCATGCAGTATTCATTGGTGGTTCATGGCTAACCTGTATGACCGTGTAATGGAAAAGAAAAAGGATTTGGCTTATTGTATGTATTATTTCGTGGTATTTGACCACGGCCTTTTACGTATGACCAAGTTATTCAACCGTTTGTTAAACAGTGAAGAGGTTGACCATGGCGATATACTTTTGGCGAAATCATGTGTTACCATGCTTGCCAATAGAAGTATAGAGATGGGCGCAGAAACCAAAGCAGACTGGGAAGATACTATAGAAGACTGTACCCCGGAAATCTGGAAGGAGGTGATGTTTGCCTTACGAAAAGTAAAAGGCAGGCGAGGCAATAGAAAGGTGATACAATCATTGGATGATATTCTTTGGGGCGGCAAGGAACGTATCAAGCAGGGTATCCGTTTGTTTCTTGAAGAAAATACAGAGGACATAAGTCTTGCCTATCTGTTGCAATCATTGGTAAAGTCTGGCAAGATAAAAGCGTCCACAAGATACATGACATTCCACCGTGCCATAGAACAGTTCTCTCAACGGCATTATGGGCACGATATACCGCAAAAGCGATACGGGGAAATCAAGGAACTTACTTTGAACTCACCCCAAAGAGGAAGCAGTTACACCAAAGCAAAACGGATAATAGACCGTTGGACGGACTATTTTGCCAATAACGGGTAGTTGGGAAATCCAGCTATCCGTTTTTTACAGCAAACATCTGTTGTAATTCGGTCGGTAAAATTAAGGTATAAATAAACCGACCAACACACAGAGTTTCATACACTACCTTTGCTTGCGAAATCGGTTTCACAGAGTTGAGCCGAGGCTTAAAGTATTTAATCACCAAACAAGTAAAGGTATGGAAGAAAAACTCAATTTTACCCAACTACTCCAAAAGCCCATCGCCATGATGACGGGTGAGGAGCTTTGCTTTCTCATCACCAAAAGTGTGGAGAGTACAGAAGCGGCCACTCCCCAAGTGGCATCCAAAGGCAACTACTATGGCATAGAAGGAATCGCCCGTGTGTTCGGATGCAGTGTACCCACGGCAAACCGCATTAAGAAAAGCGGTATCATAGACAAGGCTATCACACAGATAGGACGAAAAATCGTAGTGGATGCAGACCTTGCACTGTCTTTGGCAAAGGAAGCAGGTGGCATCCATATCAAAGAATAGCGGTATGGAAGAGAATTGGAAAAAGAATCTGGCAACAGACAGTTACGGAAATCCGGTTCGTTCCATCAGTAATCTCCGGCTTATTTTCACACTGGATGAGAATCTTAGTCAGATAAGGTACGATACCTTCTGTCAGGACGATGTGTGTTTCTGCCCTTTGTTCCGCAATGTCAATGGTAACAAAATTGATGAAGAGTCGGCAGGAAAGATACAAGACTACTTGGAAAGAACATACAGAATACGCCTGACACAGAACAAGGTGTTTGAAATGCTGAAGACCACTTCCTCTGAACGGAGTTTCAATCCTGTGCAGGAATTTATCACCCAAGAAGCATGGGACGGGCAATCTCGTATAGGCACAACCATTATAGATTATCTCGGAGCAGAGGACAACCCACTTGTCAGGGAACAAACAAAACTTTGGTTTGTGGCGGCTGTAACCAGAGTATTCAATCCTGGTTGCAAGTTTGACAACGTACTGACCTTGCCCGGTCCCCAAGGTATCGGGAAAAGCACCTTTTTCAAAGCCATCAGTGGGAGATGGTTCAACGATTCATTCTCTTTTGCCAGTGGTGACAAGGAGAAAGTGGAAACCATAACCAATGGCTGGATTATTGAAATCAGTGAGTTGAACGGCTTGAAACGTGCGAATGATGCGGAAGCAGCCAAGGCTTTTCTAAGCCGTTGCAGTGATTATATGCGTCCGGCTTATGGGCATAAGGTGGTAGAGTTCATGCGACATAATGTTTTTGCGGCTACCACCAATGAGGCAAACTTCCTGCAAGGAGACAATGGAAACCGCCGATGGTGGATTATCCCGGTCAAAGGCAATGGTCATGTGTCGGATTGGCTGGATAAACTACAGTGTTCCGTTCCTCAGCTTTGGGCAGAGGCATACGCCTATTATCGACAAGGAATGAAACTCTACTTGTCACCGGATATGGAGAATGAGGCCAACGAGGTGCAGATGCAACATTCCAACATTCTTGTTGACCCAATCATGGAGGACATAGAAATGTATCTGGAACGTGAGGTTCCCATTCAATATGCAAGCTGGATGATTCCGACACGACTGGCTTATCAGAAAGGAGCATACTCAGAGCCAAATTCCACAATGACCTCACTCAACATGGTTTGTGCCCGGCAAATTATAGAGGAACTGCCCAATGATTTGGTCAGAAGAAATTCGTCCAAATACACTTCGCAATACATCAACCGCCTGATGTCCATGATTCCGAACTGGAAGCGAAGTGAACAGGAGAAGGTCAAGGGGCTACATCCAGCCTACTGCGATAAGACGGGACGGACAAAATACCCATGGGTGAGGGTGGACGCTCTAAGTGAAGAGTCATGTGCGACATTGCCAAGTGAACAGGAATTACCATTCTAATTTCAAAATAAGGGAAAAGAAAAAACTAATGTCCCCTTGTCCCTTTTGCCCTCAAAAAAGAATAAAAACAGGAAGTAAGCAAAATAGAAAGTTATAAAAAACGCTTGGGACACGGGACAATATAAACCAACAATATGAAGAAAAAAGAACTTATCAAACAGCTACAAGAATGTGACCCTTTGCTGGCAAATGCGGTCAGCCACATGGTTACGTATGTTCAAGACCGTTACCCTTCCACCTTTCCAAGTAAAGAACAGACTAAGGCGGTAAACGATTACCTGCGAAGTGTTCATGCCGACGGGAACGGAAGTATGTCGGAACGGAACTGTGAACACCGCCGTATCGCTTCACAAAACATTACCATTGCTGCCATCCGTGTATTGGATAGCCAACAGCTGGACAGGCTGCAAAACGTGCTTGACCACATAGCATACGACAAGGAGTATTATATGCCGGAAAAAGGTTGCGGTATGCACCGCTGACTTTCTCTTTTGGCTGCACCAATTGTAAAACATCTTCAAAATAGACAGACGATGAAAACAGACTTGAATTATTGTATAGTGCTTTCGTCAGAACAGCTTGCATATCTGGCAGGAAGCAAATACGGTATTGACCGCATGAAGATATTGCACCGACTTATTGAAGCGGCTGTGTTGGAAGAAAACGATTATGCCATAAAAGGATTTTCCACAACCTTACAAGTGGGGCAAGCCATCCTTTCGGAAGTGGATTTGTCCTGCAAGTTAGGCTATGACAAAAAGACATATCCCGCGTACTTGACAAGATGAACCAGTTGGGAATTGTCGCATCCACGCAGAGCAACCGAACAAGCGTTCACACCCTGAAATGTATATCGGCATGGATGGAAAATGGCAATCGTATAGACAATCCTTTCTATGTCCGAATAAAAGACCGGCAAGAGGAAGGAGAGGATGCTTACGCATTATCCGATGATATGGTGCCCGTTTTATCAATGACTCCGCAGGAGGATTCGGATAGCCGTATGGAGGAAAACCTACCTAACTCGAATGAATGTAGCAGACAGAAGTAATGAATGAAACCTACGTTTCTGATGCAGTTTTTCCTTCGTAGGCAAAATGCCTGTTATATCAGATGAAGGCGAACTGCTATCTCCATTTTCTTCTGTTCCTACCAATTCGGCTCCTCCACAGCTACGGCAGGGGAAGAATTTAATGAGGATATTTCGGCAGATAGTCAGATTTAGTCATATTGGATATGGCGGTGATGCCGATGTTTTTGTGTGTGGTCTTGCAAGAAGTTCCTATGTCGCACAAATTCGCAACGCTCATCCGTACTACATAGGCGTATTCCGGCAGTCGCAAGCTCCCACCGTGCTGTCCCTTTTTAGATTGATGTCTCACCCATAACATAACAAAACATGAAGAAGAAAAAGAATACCGACAACGAAGTTGATGATGAAAACGACAAGAAAGTTATCAGACGCACCCTGCGGCTTGAAGCCAGAGTTACGGAACAGGAATATGCAAAGGCGGCAGAACTTGCCAAGACCTGCGGTTTGTCCATGAGCAACTATGTGCGCCGCACTACTTTAGGGCAGCACCCACGGCAACGGCTGTCTGAGCGTGAGGTAGAAGCCTTATGCAGCCTGACGGATGCAAGGGGCGACCTTATCCGTATTGCGGCAGCAGTAAAGTCCATTCAAGCGGATAAACGTGCAATGTATTTCAGCGATACCCGGTTTGTGGAACAATGGATGAGAGCTGCTACGCAACTAATCAACCGCTGGAGCCAGATAGAGAATTATCTTACCGAATAAATTTCCTTACCCATTATGATAGCAAAAGCCAGTACCATACCGCATGGCGCAAATGCCATAAGGTATTCCGTCAATAAAGACAGAGCGGATATAGTCAAAGCCAATCTGTTGCCTGATGATATCTCACCAGAAGCAATGTACGGTCGGATGATGCTCGTGCAGAAGATGTTTGCCGAGAAAATCAACAAGGGCAGACCTCTTGGCAGAAACGTGATAAGAATTGAACTATCCCCAGCCGAAGAAGAAAGCCGTGGGTGGTCTATGGACGATTGGGTACGTTTGGCAGATGAGTTCATCCGCGTGTTTGATGCCATTGATCTCTCCGGCAAGACCAAACGGACTTCTTCAAAGCAGGTCAACCTCAAAGGCTCGCAATACATAGTCGCCCTGCATCGTGATTCCAAAAGTGGCATTCTCCACCTGCACATTGATGCCAACCGTGTAGACATGGACGGGAAAATCAATGATAGTCATAAGATTGGCGAAAGGGCAGTCATAGCTGCGAATATCATCAACGAAAAACGAGGATGGGTGCAGTCCGAAGAAATCGGAATACGGCACAGGCAGGAGATTACAAATTGTTGTATGGAGATACTTCGTGCAATGGATAAGTTCAGTTGGCGACAATATGAAATGGAACTGACAAAACGGGGTTACAAAGTACACATACAAGAAAATGATAAAGGAAAAGTTTATGGTTATTCAGTCAAACGGGGTAACTCAAATTATAAATCATCTGTGTTGGGTATCGGGAGAAATCTGACCCCTTCAAAAATAGAGACTACTTGGGCAAAACTGCATCTTCAGGAACGGAAGTCTGAGTCGACAAATTCTATTCCCCAACAAACACGGACAGCCAACACTGATTTTGTTATACAACCCAAGATGCTCCACAGCCTGTTTTAAAGCACTATGATATAGCAACAGACGAATATCACAGCTACCATGTGGATATATCCGAAGCCACTGACAATATCATCAGACAGGAGTGTTCTTTGGAGGAAGCTCAGCCGTTGGCTAAGATTGAAGAGATACAACACACGGCTCTATTACTCTTTGCTGGGTATTTGGATGCAGCCACAAGCATAGTTGCTTCAAGTGGCGGTGGCGGTTCTGACACAGGAGGCTGGGGACGAGATAAAGATGAAGATGAACTTGAATGGGCACGCCGTTGCGCAAGAATGGCAAATCAAATGTGCAAGCGCAGGAGAAGACTTCACAGATAATTCACTTACTATCAATATAAGGAAATGGGCATAGGAAGATCAAGGGGTATTTCGCCTATAAATGTCAATGACATGTTGGAGAACGTCGAAATGAACCAACAAGTTGAGTCAGAAAAACAAGAAATTGATAAACTTCTCATAGAAATAAGAGAGGCAAAGGAAACGCTGATAAAGTTCAATGAGGATTTGGAGAAGGCAATTGCTGCCGAATGCCGCATTGAGGGTGCGCTCAAAGCGGCAGCTGGCAGTTGCGATAATATTGTCAATGGCATCTGTAATGCATCGTGAAAGCAGAACGAAACACAAACTTCAAGGCGACCATCACTCCTGAACAGCTTGCCGAACTTAGGCAACTCATAGACCATTCTATAGAAAGTTGGACTTCAGTGTTGAAAAATCATCAAGTCGAACAAACGAAACTTATCACCGAGCATGAATCCAATATGCGCAAAATCCTCAGACGGAATGAGGGTGTATGGTACTCGGACTTTTGGATGAAGGTCTTGGTGATATTCTTGCTCGTTTATACATTGGGATTAGGACTGGTCGTATATTGTGCTACATGAAAATCACGTGCAATGTAGTATAAATGGGGCGGCATTTCCGTCCCATTATTGGAAAATTTTTGATGGCTTTTATGTTTGTCTGCAAATTACCAGCAAGTTAAATCACAAATTAACAGGAAGAAATCTCGCACCTTTACTATAATAACAGGGGCTAACTTCATTAGCTGAATATCCGCTTTATTCAATGAGACAATTTTAAATTATATAACTAAATAAATAACAACAATGATTTACGGATACATTCGAGTAAGCAGCGATAAGCAGACAGTAGAGAACCAACGCTTTGAAATAAACAATTTCTGCGAGCGAGAAAAAATTAAGATTGATGGTTGGATTGAGGAAACCATCAGTGGTACTAAGGCATACGACAAGCGTCAGTTAGGCAAATTACTTAACAAGGTACAGGGAGATGATCTAATCATTTGTGCTGAACTTTCACGATTGGGACGCAACCTCTTTATGATAATGGAGATACTTAATATCTGTATGACAAAGGAGTGCCGCGTATGGACTATCAAGGACAACTACCGTTTAGGCGATGATATTCAGAGCAAAGTGTTAGCATTTGCGTTTGGTCTGTCAGCAGAGATAGAACGTAATCTCATAAGCCAACGTACAAAAGAAGCGTTGGCAAGAAAGAAAGCAGAGGGTGTTGTTCTTGGTCGTCCAAAAGGAAGCAAAAATAAAAAATATAAACTTAGCGGAAAAGAATCAATAATCAATAACATGCTAAAAGAAGGTATGTGCAAAACAGACATTGCAAAACAACTTGGCATTAGTAGAAATTTACTATATTCATATTTAAATGGAAATTGTAATATTGTAATGGAGGTTAAAAAATGACATACTTTGGTACAGATATATATATCCCAAAAATTTAACATTATTCGCAAAGGAAAAACTTGTTGCTCCAGAGATTTCTTATGGTGGTAATTTTTCGTATGATTTAAATGGTCAATATTATAGTACAACCACCATTTACGGATATATTAAGAAAGAGGACATCAGTATAAGTTATGAGACATTATTAGCGATAATGAATTCTCGTTTATGTTGGTGGTTCCTAAAAAACACAGGTACAGTTCTTGCAAATGGTTACTATAGATATAAACCTGCATATTTAAAACCCATGCCAATTCCCAATGTATCCATAGAAACAGATTCAGCTATTAGGACAATGATTAAGAATTTATTGGTGTTAAAAGATGAAAAGGAGAAAAAAATAGTAGCAGATAAAATTGAACAAGAAGTCTTTAGTCTGTACGGATTAAACAAAGATGAAATATCAATAGTAATATTATGATGTAAGTCACGTAGCCTATTATATTCAATAAGCTACGTGACTTTAATTATCGGGTTGCATATAAATTAACTGTTTTTACATCTTCACTTGACAAGCCATATAATTGGTAAATGATTTTGTCTATATCTTTGATATAACTAGCAATTTCGTCCTTTGTAAGTTCATATTTACAATGTAAAATATCATCAACTATATTTTCTACCATGGAGACTTGTCTCATGTCAATGGCTTCATAATTTGGAACAGGAAATGGAGAAACATAGTTTGTCTTAAATGTATAATATCCACCTCTTAAAACATATCCTGTATTCTGTATAAAAAACCAAAAAAGATTTGAGTTTAGGAGTCCAAGGAGAAATTTGTAACTATATAAGCAATTCGCCTTTTTAATATAACCATATATTTTAGTTGTACTATAATATTGACCGTTTGAATCAAACATAAAATTCCCTCCAAAAGATATTTCTGGAGCTAGCAATTTGGGTATTCCTCCATAGTTTATACCTTGCCCTCTACCAAACATAAACCATTTGTCATTATTAAACCTCCCTTTTTCTCTGCCACGCAGTTCGTCTTCGCACTCTTTTAGATAAAGATACCCTTTAGGAAATAAAGTCGCAATTTGTTGTTCTGAAAAAAGTTTGGCTTTGTCATTAGATAAATCATAAGGAAAAATAACAAATCTGTCAGAAGAAAGAGGCTCATATCTATGCACATCTTCACCCTTCAATAAAGGTTTTACTAGGCCATTCTCTATCACAACATTCTTCTTTAAATATTTTGAATAGCCTTCTATTTCAAATGGGTTGATTACTCGACAATCGTACAGAAAATAAACATCATCTTTACTCGTTGCGATTCCTTGAAAAATTTTATCAAATACATCACTCAAACGATATGGACATTTGTTAAGCTTTTCAAGCACAGTATTTACCTTTTTGTTGGTTAATACCCATGCCTCTGAAGTATTTATGTTTATATTTACAAAATCATTATAAGTAATAGAACTTAGATAATTTTGTAATTCTTGATTATTCTTCATATCCCTATCAAGCTCCAAATACGCCAAAGACTTAGATTGCTTAAAGCAATGTATTCCCGTATAAGTAGATGCTTCAAATACCTGATAAGCTTCGAAGTTTATGATAGAAGAAATAAAAGATTTTTCACATAAAATACTTCTCAAACCTTTTCCAAAAGAAGAATTTGTCCATTTTACTGGCATAATATAGTACATAACTCCCTTAGGCTTTACAAGTTGTAGTCCGCGTTCTACAAATGTTACATATAAATCGAAAGAACCCACTGCAGATTTATAATTATCAGATAAATAATCTGCTAAATCATTATTAAATTTTCGCAGTTCTTGAATTCTTAAGTATGGTGGATTACCTATTACTATATCAAAACCATCTGTGACTCCAAACATCCATTCTGGGTCAAAGAACTTGCTCACTGCATTCTGGTCGTAAGGATTCCATGCGGCAAGTTGTATTGCATCTTCTGGTGCAAAATTATTGTCATCTGCCAAGAGCTTTGCCAACTTCTCGCGTAGTTCCTGGTCTTTCTCACGCAGTCGACGCTTGGCGGAAGCTGATTTTGCCATGAAGTGCTCATGGCGCACCTTTGCAAGCTCTTCCTTAGTAGGTTCGATCTCCGGATTTTCAAAAAGATTACGTTGTCTATCTTGCTTTTTCTTAGCAATGAGAGAGTTGGCGGCGACAAACTTGGTTTCAAGGTTTGGCAATGTAGGTATTCCAAAGTTTGGTTTGGAGGCATCACGCTCACAATCTACGATAAGTGAAATAAAGAAGCGCAACTTGGTAATCTGTGCAGCTATACTCTGAATATCACTACCGTAGAGACAGTTCTCAATAATAGCCAGTTTCTGTTCATACACGTTTGTATTAAGCTCGATGCGCTGAAGTACCTCTGCCATACGGTTGAGCAATCCCATTGGAAATGCACCTGAGCCACAAGCTGGGTCAAGCACTTTGACAGCTTTCAACTTTTCAGCAATTGATTTATACTCTTCCACATGAGCTACTTCGTATTTGAAGTTAGGAGCAAACAGTGAGCGGTTGAAGTCTGATTCGCCCAAATATGCAATCAGACTTTCATCGACCATGTACTTTACAATCTCACGAGGTGTATAGAAAGAGCCACTTTGATTGCGAGCGGTTTCCTTTGTCTCAGGATTGTATGCACCGAGCAGATTTTCAAATACTTTACCCAATAGTTCAGGGTCAAGTGCAACTTGTTGTTCCTCGGGCGTGTTCTCCTCAATGGTGAAGTTGTACTTGTTAAGAATAGAGAAGAGGCCTCGTTTCTCATCAAAGAACAAAGTATTAGGAACAATGGCACGATAGCGATAGCGACCATCTGCAAATGTGCGGTCGTTACGGCTAAAACCATCATAGTTGTATGCTTGTTCCACACCATCAATGGTCTTTGTCTTATCAAGCACTCAAAGAGACCACCGTTTAGGAACGGCACTTCTGCGAACATGTCAATCACTTGCTGCTCAGAAATAGTTGAACAATTCTTCGTAGCGATAGAGTGTTTTTGATG
>ENA-OQAZ01000636-OQAZ01000636.1-human-gut-metagenome-genome-assembly--contig:-NODE-636-length-19088-cov-2.660355_pt1 | contig 19088 bp, 15 predicted proteins | sample MGYA00242737_ERZ504531 | MGnify/ENA primary metagenome ERZ504531 (study PRJEB26092, sample SAMD00036244) | human gut metagenome | host: Homo sapiens | study: EMG produced TPA metagenomics assembly of... | reverse complement strand
ACCAAGGCTCCTGATGCCCAGCCATTTCCCAAATCAAAGGATGATCTTTTAACCAGTTTTTGTAAGCTGTTTTTACTTCCTCATCAATTATAAGAGAAGATTCTGTAAGGGCATAGTCAAGATCATGTACATAGCTTGTATTAACAAGACCGCCAGATCCGGTTCCGCTTTTATAATACTCAAATTGAGTACGGCCAAATACAGCACATGTCTCGCCCTCGGCAAGAGGAAGTGTATTGTTTTTGTTTTCAAGAAGCACGCAGCCCTCAGCAGCAGCCTGTCTTGCAAGTGCAGCATATTGCTTCCAGTCAAGTGTAAATTTACTCATAGAAATGGTTTCCTTTCATTATAATATGCGAAATACATTGACAATTTCATGCTTCCATCTTACAATAAAAAGGATATTATTTCAACCAAATACTGTTCACAACCCGGTAATTTATTAAAGCGGTTCAACGATTGTTTTGTCGGTGTCACTTTTCCGCAGGCACCTATTACATTATTTATTATCATAATGTGTTTTGAAAGTCCTGCTACAACGTTCCACCTCGTAAAAGCAATTCGTTTCACCTCAAATATAGTTACCAATTGTAAACCATAATGTGAACAACGATAAAACAGGAGGAAACCATAATGGAAGACGACGGCAGCGCGGATACGGATACGAATAAGCAGATTTTTGTGAGAGTTTCGAAAGGAGGTCTCGCATGATAGGGGCAATTATTCTGCAGGTCATTCTGATCGCACTGAACGCAGTGTTTACGTGTGCAGAAACGGCAATCGTTTCATTAAACGACAATCAATTAGAAGAGATGGCAAAAAAGGATGAAGCAAAAGCAGCGCTTTTATCTGGATTTAAGGCAAAGCAGGAGCGTTTTTTAACAGCTATGCAGCTTGTTTCAATGGCAAGTGTATGCTTAGGAAGTGCATATGCGGCGCTTGTTTTTAGAAAACCGCTAGAAGATTTTATTGGAAAAAGCGGACAGGCAATAAATCCAAATGTATTGGATGGACTTTGTGTCACTGCAATTTCACTTGTATTATGCATTGTAACGATGATTTTTGGACGTATGGTGCCAACGTTTGGCAGCAGAAAAAGAAGAAGAGATGGCAGTTCGTTTTTCTTCTATTGTTTATGTAGTGCAGATTGTCTTTTTCCCGCTAATTTGGCTTTTGATTGCCGTATCACATACGCTTCTTCGTTTATGTGGTGTTGATCCACATCGTCAGACTCAAATTACGGAAGAAGAGATTCGCCTGATGGCAGAGTCTGGAAGTCAGAAGGGAACGATTGATACACAGGAAAATGAATTTATACAAAATGTGTTTGAGTTTAATGATGTTTCTGTCGATGAAATCTGTACGCATCGAAAAGATGTTGTCTGTGTGTATGCCGATGAGAGCCGTGAGGAATGGGAAAAAGTAATCTACGAAACCGTCATAGCTTCTATGTTGTGTGCGGAGAGGATACTGATGATATTGTTGGTGTGCTCGATGCAAGAGAGTATTTAAGATCAAGAGACCATTCAAGGGAAGCCGTGATGAAAAACTGTGTGCGAAAGCCTTATTTTATTCCTGAAAATATGAAAGCTGCGTCATTGTTTTCAAATATGAAAAAGACAGGAAACTATTTTGCGGTCGCAATTGATGAGTATGGCGGAATGGCAGGAATAGTTACTATGCGAGATTTGCTTGAGCTGATCGTTGGTGAGTGGAAGGAACATGATGAAGAGCCTGAGCCAAGTGATATAGAAAAAATTGGTGATAGCCTGTGGCGCATTCAGGGTGCAGCTTCACTAGATGAGGTTGCAGAGGAACTTGATGTGGAACTTCCGCTTGATGAATATGATACCTTCGGCGGCTATGTGCTTGGTGAACTTTGTTATGTGCCAGATGATGGCACAAAAGTTTCTGTTCTTACACCTGATCTTGAAATTATGGTTACTTCAATAAAAGATCACAGAGTAGAAGAGACTACGGTGCGAAAACGTATTGTACAAGAGGAACAAACTTAATTAGAAAAATGATTTCCCATTGAAATCCATATATTCATTCGATATAATGAGAGTACTGATGGCCGTGCATCAGTACTTTTATTAATTTACGAAAAAAGAAAGGGGAGAGATACTTATGGAACAAAATAAGAAAAAAGCCGGCAAGGCAGCGATGATTTTCAGGTTTTTAAAACCATGCCTGCCGCTTATGCTGACAGGTCTTTTCTTTTCAGCAATGATTACTGTCTGTCAGGCATTTATCCCACAGGTTATTCGAATTAGTGTAGATGGTGTCTTAGGAAGTGACTTGTCTAAGATTCCAGAATGGGTGAAAGCCTTTTTATCAGAAGAAACGATTCGTGAAAATCCTGGAAAGATGCTTACGATTGCAGCGCTTGCCGTCATTTTGCTTGCAGCTATAAACATTGCTGCAAACTACTACTCAAAGGTATTTGCAGCAAAGGGTTCAGAAAGCTTTGTAAAGGGCATGAGAGATCAGTTGTATGATCATATTCAGAAGTTACCGTATAGCTGGCATGTAAAGAACCAGACAGGTGATATCATTCAGCGCTGTACATCAGACGTAGATGTTGTGCGAAATTTTGTAACTAATCAGTTGATGGAAGTATTTCGTATTATCTTTCTGATTGTATTCTACATGGTGATCATGTTTTCAATGAATGTTAAAATTTCATTGATCGCTGTGTCCTTTTTTCCGATTGTAATTCTGTACTCCGGATATTTCTTCTCAAAGATTGCGCAGCACTTTCAGGAAGCAGATGAGGCAGAGGGAATTTTATCAAGCGTTGTTCAGGAAAACTTAACTGGTGTACGAGTGGTGCGCGCATTTGGAAGAGAATCATTTGAGCGCAAACGTTTCGATGAGAAAAATGAGCGCTTTGCAGGACTGTGGATTTATTTAGGTAAGTTTTTGAGTCTTTATTGGTCGATTGGTGATCTGATTACAGGTATTCAGATTCTTACAGTCATCTGCATGGGTGTGTTATTTACAGTAGATGGCAATCTGACTGTCGGTGAATTTATTGCTTTCGTATCCTACAATTCCAGTATGGCATGGCCAGTCAGAAGTCTGGGACGAATCATATCCGAGATGAGTAAGGCAGGTGTGTCAATTGACCGTATTGCCTATATCCTTGATGAGAAGGAAGAAGATGATCGTCCAGGCGTGACAAAGCCTGCAATCAATAAGGATATTGTATTTGACAAGGTGAACTTTAAATATGAAGAGGGAGCCGCTGTCTTAAAGGATGTCAGCTTTACTGTTCCGGCAGGAAAGACATTTGCTATTCTTGGAAATACAGGAAGCGGAAAGAGCACACTTGTACATTTATTAAATCGTCTTTACGATCTGCCTGATGGTTGTGGAAAGATTACTATTGGCGGTGTTGATATTCGCGATATTGATCGTCAGTATTTGAGAAGCCAGATTGGTATGGTGCTTCAAGAGCCATTCTTATATTCAGGAAGCATAAAGGAAAATGTTGGAATAACAAGGGAAAGTTCAGCATTTGATGATATTCGTGAGGCATGTGAGATTGCCTGTGTAGACAGTGCGATTGACAGTTTTACAGACGGTTATGAAACCATTGTTGGAGAGCGTGGCGTAACGCTTTCGGGCGGACAAAAACAGCGAGTTGCGATTGCACGTATGCTTGTAGAACATACACCTGTTATGATTTTTGATGATTCTCTTTCAGCAGTAGATGCACAGACAGATGCCATGATACGTGAGGCATTAAAAAAGAGAATGGCAGGAACAACAGTTATTTTGATTGCACATAGAATCACGACTCTTATGCAGGCAGATTGCATTATGGTACTCGAAGATGGTGCTGTGGCAGAGATGGGAAGCCATGAACAGCTTATGGAGCATCACGGTATTTACCGCAGAATTTATGATATTCAGATGAATACTCAATTAGATTCTGATTCTGTGTAAGAAAGTTAAAAAAGTGTCTGCACATGTGATGCAGGCACAGAAAGGCAGGATAAAAATAGTATGCAGATTGAAGAAAAAGAATATGACCAGTCGTTTGACTGGCGTATTTGGAAGAAACTGTTTCCATTTATGAAGCCGTTTCGCAAATATATGATTATTGCACTTGTTTTTAATACGTTGTGTGCACTTGTCGATATTGCGCTTCCTTTGTTTCAGCAGTATGCAATTAATCATTTTATCAGCGGCAATACTACAGAAGGAATTGGAAGCTTTGCAGGAACTTATTTAGTTACTATTATATTTCAGACTGTCAGTGTTGTAATTTTTTGCCGCTGTGCGATGGTGATTGAGATGAATATGGCAAAAAATATGAAGAAGGCATGCTTTGATCATCTTCAGCAGTTGTCTTTTTCTTATTATAATACAACACCAGTCGGCTATATTTTGGCAAGAGTAATGAATGATACAGGACGAATCAGTGGTCTGATAGCATGGAATCTTCTTGATATGATGTGGGCGCTGTTTTATGTAGTGGGAATCTTTGGCATTATGCTTGCACTAAACTGGAAGCTGGCACTTTGGATTATGCTAATTGTGCCGGGTCTGGTGCTTCTTACAAGCTTTTTCCAGAAGCGTATCTTAAAATGGAACAGGCAGGTCAGAAAGAAAAATTCAATGATTACAGGTGCATATAATGAAGGAATTACAGGTGCGCAGACATCAAAAGCGCTTGTCATTGAGGAAAAAAACAGCCGTCATTTCAAGGGACTTACTGATGACATGAAAACAGCAGGTGTGAAGGCGGCACGTATGAATGGTCTTTATGTAGCACTTGTTGTATTTTGTGGTTATATTGGTGTGGCACTTGCATTAAAGCAGGGCGGTGAGCTTGTGTTGGCACAGGCTCTTCAGCTTGGTACGTTATCAGCCTTTACCACATACGCTGTCAACATGTTTGAGCCAATTCGAAACATCGCGTCTAACTTGTCAGAGATTGTGGCAGCACAGGCTAATATCGAGCGTGTCACAGGACTTCTCGAGGAAGAACCGCAGATTAAGGATCGCCCTGATGTAATTGAAAAGTATGGCACAGCATTTGAGCAAAAGCGTGAAAATTGGGAGCCAATTAAGGGTGATATTACATTTGAAGATGTGACGTTCCATTACCCAGATGGAAATGAAAATATTTTAGAGCATTTTAACCTTCATGTTCCGGCAGGAACGACAGTTGCTATTGTCGGAGAGACAGGTGCTGGAAAGAGTACACTGGTAAATTTAGCTTGTCGTTTCTTTGAACCGACACAGGGTCGTATTTTAATCGATGGTGTGGATTACAGAGAGCGCAGCCAGTCATGGCTTCACAGCGCGCTTGGTTATGTGCTTCAAAGTCCTCATTTGTTTACAGGAACAATTATGGAAAATATCCGTTATGGAAAGCTAGAAGCTACAGATGAAGAGGTTATTGAGGCAGCAAAGATCGTATCAGCAGATCAGGTAGCAAAGCGTCTTGAAAAGGGATGGCAGACAGATGTTGGAGAGGGTGGAGATTCCATGTCCACCGGAGAAAAACAGCTTATTTCATTTGCAAGAGCTGTGTTGGCAGATCCGGCGATTTTTGTTCTGGATGAAGCAACGTCTTCTATTGATACAGAGACAGAGCAGCTGATTCAGAATGCGATTTCTTATCTTTTAAAGGATCGTACTTCATTTATCATTGCCCATCGCCTCTCGACAATCCGCCAGGCAGATGTAATTCTTGTTGTTAAGGCCGGAAAGATCATCGAGCAGGGAACACACGACGAGTTGATGGCAATGAAGGGTTATTACCATGATCTGTACACACAGCAGTTTAAGGAAGAGATGATGGAAGAACTAGTAAAGTAATTTAAATCCATCCGCCATCCATTGTAAGAATTTGACCAGTGAGGTAGTCAGGTGCATCTGCAACCATGCAGATCATCTGGGCTGCCTCTTCTTTTGTGCCCTCACGTCCGGCAGGTATTTCATCTGCGAGCGCCTCAGCCTCCTCCTTTGACAGCCAGGCATTCATCGGTGTTTCAATTGCACCAAAAGCGATGGCATTCACCTGAATTTTACTAGGAGCTAGTTCTTTAGCGAGAGCTTTTGTAAAACTGTTAATGGCACCCTTGCTTGCAGAGTAGACAGCCTCACAAGAGGCACCGACATTGCCCCATACAGAGGAAATATTTATGATGCGTCCGTGGTGGCGATGTACCATGGATGGGATGACAAGATGGCATAAATTCATGACAGAACCTATATTGACATTCATTATACGCTGCCACTCATCAGGTGTCATATCCTGGAAAAGACCGATATGGGAGATTCCGGCATTGTTTATTAAAAGATCAATAGGGCCAAAATGTTCATTTGCCTGTGCTAAAAGTGATTTGCATGCTTCATAGTCTGATACATCAGCAGAAAAGGTCAAAACATCAGCGCCTTTTTCCTTTGCTTTTTTTGCTGTATTTTCTAAGCCTTCCTTATTTTTCATAGAAACAAGAATCAGGCAGTTATCAGTACTTGCAAGAGCCAGCGCAGCAGCCTGTCCAATGCCAGAGGATGCACCTGTAATTAAAATTGTTTTTGACATTATATTTATACCTCATAGAGCTGTTTATATTTTTTCCCAGCAGCAGGAAATCGCTAATTAGTATAGCACAAAGAAATAAAAAGTGCAAAAGGCACAAATAAACTTGCTTGACAAGCGATTTCTATGTGATATAATCAGAATGGAGTTGTAATAATATTATAACAATTTAACTGATATTATGTTTTTGTACCTGCAGGCAAGATGGCAGGCTACGGAAGGTACAGGTTTTTGAGATATGAATAAATTATGCAGGAATGCGCTGGCATCCTGTCTGGCTGCGACATTTGCAGTTGGAGGAGGCATTGCAGTACCGGCAGCATCAGGCGCGTCGCTTGAACAGGATACAGCTGTGGCAGGCATGGCGGTTTCTCTCGATAACTACTATGCAAGCAGCCAAACGCCTGAAGCAGATATTATGGATTATATTCGTTATATAGTTGCTTCAGCACAGGAGAAAAAGATCATCCCAGTTTTTACTGTAAATGCGACGACGAAAGAAGATGGTTCCGTTGTATTTGGAACTAGCTTGGTATCAAAGGATGCCAGCGAAAAGGAAGAAGGACTTGTCAGTGTAATGGCAAGCTTAAATGTTAGAAATAAGCCATCTGTATCAAGCAATGTGATCGGATATTTATACAGCAATTGTGTTGTTTCTATTTATGACACTGTTGATAACAGTGAAGGCAGCTGGTATCTGGTCAAAAGTGGAGATGTAGAGGGTTATGTGTCATCTGATTATGTATTAACAGGTGCAGCTGCAAAGGCGAGCGATGAGGATCTTACAAACCGTTATGCAAAGGTAAAAGCCAATACAGCGGTTGTTTACAGTTCAGCATCAAGCGGTGCCGATAGTGTTGGCAGCGTTTACAAGGATGGTGATTATAAGGTTCTTGCAATTCAGAACGGATTTGTAAAGATTGCAGTTAACGAAGAATTTGCCGGATTTGTTAAAGCAGAGGATGTTTCTTTATACACACGTCATGCAGAGGCAGTAGCAATCACTGATCAGATGGTAAAAAATCAGTTGGACAGCTATCTTGTAGATATTCGCGATGCAGAGGCAATTTTTGAAAAGCGTATGGCAGCAGCAGATTATCAGGCAGCTTACAACGCAAGTACATATGCATATCAGCTTTGGGAATATTACATAAATGATGCTTCTAACGCAGGTTATACAGACTTAGTAACAACAGCAAAGAGCGAGCAGAAAAAGACAGCCGACATGGTAGCGCGTGCGACAGCAGCGTTAAATGGTGAGACAGTTGCAGAGACGTCAACAGAGGTACTTACTACTACTACGACAGTGGCAGCTACGTCTGCTGAGGAAACGACAACAAGCTCACAGGCACAGACTTCATCAAGCGAAGCAGAAGAAACGCAACCAGATCAGACAGAGCCGACAGCACCAACTACAGTAGAGGATACCACGACTACGACAGCTGAGCAGACAACGCCGACTACAGTAGAGGATACCACAACTACAACAGCTGATAATACTACTCCTTCAGAGACTGTAAAAGCAATTCAGGGTATTGAGGCATTTTATACTGGAGGCAGTAAGACAGAAGGACAGGTACTCAGTGCAAGTGAGCTGTATATTGTTGTTACTTACACAGATGGAACAACACAGACAGTAACAGAAGGCTTAAGCTGTGGGCAGGTTGGCATGATGTTAAGTGCAGGATGGAATACTGTTACTGTAAGCTATCAGGGATTCTCTTCTTCATTTGATTTAAATGTGGCAACAGTTGAGGCTTCTTCAGAAACACAGCCGTCAGATGTTCCATCATCAGAGACAGTACCTGATGAGACAACCACTACAGTTGAAGAAACTGCTCCATCATCAGAGGTAGAGACAACCACCACAGTTGAGGAAACAGTTCCATCATCAGAGACAGAGACAACAACGACAACAGCGGCAGAAACTACTACCACAACAGTTGAAGCGACAACAACAACTACAGCGGCAGAGACTACTACCACACAGGAAATTACAACTCCATCAAACAACTCAACACCGCTTCGTGATTCAATTGTTAATTATGCATTAGGCTGGGTAGGTCAGTGCAATTATGTATACGGCGGCACCGATCTTTCTATTGGCGGTTCCGTAGACTGCTCTGGATTTACTATGCAGGTATACAGCAGAGTGGCAGGTGTAAGCCTTCCGCATCACTCCATGTCCCAGATGAATTGTGGTTCTGCTATCACTTACGATCAGCTTAGACCAGGTGATCTTGTATTTTATAATAATCCGAACCATGTGGCAATTTACATCGGTAACGGTGCAATTGTTCATGCAGGTTCACCAGAGACTGGAATTAATGTAACATCTGTATTCTTTAAGACACCAATAGGATATCGTACATATTTGCCGTAAAGAATACTAAAGTAAGGCGACACCCGAAAGGGTGTCGTTTTTATTTATAGAGAGAATATCCTTGCACTTTTTTTATATTTGTGTTATCATAATATAATGACTAATTGTATGTAATTATTCGAACATGAAAGGTGAAGGGTATGAAAATAATAATTGCGGGCGTCGGAAAGGTTGGATCAACGCTGACTAGACAGCTGAGCGCCTCAGGTTATGATATTACGCTTATTGATGTAAAGCAGCAGGTATTGGAAGCAAACGTAGAAAAATATGATGTAATGGCAGTTTTAGGAAATTGTGCCACTATGGAGACATTGCTTCAGGCAGGTGTAAAAGATGCGGATCTTTTAATTGCAATGACTGGTGCAGATGAGTTAAATCTTCTGTGCAGCATGACTGCTCATGGAATCAATCCAAACATCCATACAATTGCAAGAATCTGTAATCCTGATTATACAGATCAGGTTTACAAAATGCAGAAAACATTTGCGCTGTCATTGACAGTAAATCCGGAAAAGCAGGCTGCAATCGAGATTGAACGACTGCTTAAATTCCCAGGCTTCTTAAAGAGAGACAGCTTTGCAAAGGGAAGAGTAGAGATCGTAGAGCTGCGTGTTGATGAAAGAAGCCGTTTGTGCAATGTTGCTCTTAGCGAATTGAATCGTGTAATAAAGTGCCGTGTTCTTGTATGTGCCGTGCTTAGAAGAGGTGATGTTGTAGCACCGGATGGAAGCTTTGTGCTTAGAGAGGGCGACAGAATCTTTGTTACGGCATCAACAGAAATCTTGGCGACACTTCTTGATAATCTTGGAATTATAACAAAAAAGGTCAATCATGTTATGATCTGCGGCGGCGGACGTGTAAGCTATTATCTTGCTCAGCAGCTTGAAAAAGATGGCATGACGGTACGTTTGATCGAGAAGGATCCAAAGCATTGTGAGGAACTTGCAGCGCTTCTTCCTAAAACAGAGATTATCAATGATGATGCGAGCAATACATTTGTGCTGAAGCGTGAAAATATTGAAAGCTGTGACGCACTTGTCACGGCAACTGGTATGGACGAGTTAAATATGATTATTTCTCTGTATGGAACTAAGCATGGTGTATCTCAGGTTATCACAAAGCTTGGTCATATGGAAAATGGCAGCATGATTGATCAGCTTCCGATTGGAAGTACGATCTGGCCGAAGGATCTTTGCTGTAACGGTATTGTGCGTTATATACGTGCAATGCACAATCAGACAGGAGCAGCCGTATCAGTTCATTCCATAGCAGATGGAAAGGCAGAGGCAATTGAGTTTCATGTTGAAGAGAAAAAGCCGTATTGTGATAAGCCGTTAAAGAGCATGAAAGTGAAGCAAAATATTCTTGTAGCCTGTATTACACACGGCGGCGTTACAGAGCTTCCGGGAGGAGATTCTGTCATTCGAGAGGGTGATACAGTTGTTGTTGTCACAACAAGAAATGATATTATCTATAAGCTTGACGATATTTTTGAAGCATAACAAATACAGTTTCTGCAAAAAAGGAGTTTTTTAATTATGAACTATAAAATGATGGGGCGGCTGATTGCGCAGATTCTGTTGGCGGAGGCGGCATTTATGGTGCCGGCATTGATTATAAGTCTGGCTGGTCAGGATAGTCAGGCAATTTTAGGATTTGCTTTAAGTATCCTTGTGATTTTAGCAGTGGCAGGTGTGCTTATGTTTTTTGCAAGAAAAGCCAAAAAAAGGCTTTTATGCAAGAGAAGGTATGGTTTGTGTCGGACTCGCATGGATCGTAATGAGCCTTTTAGGCTGTCTTCCATTTTGGATTTCACGTGAATTCCGTTTTATCTTGATGGATTATTTGAGATCGTATCTGGTTTTACGACAACAGGTGCATCTATTTTATCGAATGTAGAAGGTCTTTCAAATGGAATGCTTTACTGGAGAAGCTTTAGCCACTGGTTGGCGGTATGGGTGTTCTTGTATTTTTACTTGCAGTTGTTCCTGTCAGCGGCCGAAATGATGGTTTTACAATGCATCTGCTTCGAGCAGAGAGCCCGGGACCTAATGTTGCAAAGCTTGTTCCAAGAATCAGAAGTACAGCCGGAATTTTATATATTTTGTACATTGTATTGACAGTAGTAGATTTCCTGCTTTTGATTGTTGGAAAAATGCCTGTATTAGAGGCTGTGTGTACAGCATTTGGAACAGCCGGAACTGGTGGATTTGGTGTAAAAAATGATAGTATGGCAAGCTACAGTCCGTATATTCAAAATGTATGTACAGTGTTCATGTTGCTGTTTGGTGTGAATTTTAGCTGCTATTATCTTTTGATAATGAAGCAGGTAAAGAGTGTATATAAAGATGAAGAACTTCGTCTTTATGTTGGAATGGTACTGGGCAGTGTGCTTTTGATTGTGATTAATCTGAGAGGTTTTTATGGAACACTTGAAGAGACAATACGCCACGCATTTTTCCAGGTGGCCAGTATTGTGACGACTACAGGTTTTGCTACCACAGACTTTGATTTGTGGCCAGGTTTTCAAAGTCAATCCTATTATGTCTGATGGTAGTGGGTGCCTGTGCAGGAAGTACAGGCGGAGGTTTTAAGTGCGGAAGACTTTTGCTCGTCTTTAAGAGTCTTAGAAGAAACATCCAGAAAATGCTTCGTCCGCAGCGAATCCAGGCAGTGCGCAGCAACAAGCAGGTCGTATCAGAGAAGGTGCTTGAAAATACAAACGCCTATCTTGCTGCATATGTACTTATTATTATGTTTAGTCTGCTAGTTACTTCAATAGATGGTTTTTCTGTTGGAACTAATTTTTCAGCCGTACTTGCCTGCTTTAATAATATCGGACCAGGTCTTGAATTAGTAGGCCCGACATGTAACTTCTCAATCTATAGTCCGCTGGCAAAAATTGTACTAATTTTTGATATGCTGGCTGGACGATTGGAAATTTTCCCAATTTTGATTCTTTTGTCACGCGATACGTGGAGACGCTGATAAATATTAGTGACGAGAAATATAAAAAAGTGCCATGGATGTCCAAGGCACTTTTTTGATATGCATTAAAGCAATGTAATATTGTGCTTTTTTGCTTCCTTTCTGATATCAGCAGGCCAGATAGAGGACTGAACCTCACCGATGTGGCACGGCGAAGGAAGAACATACAGATACGAGACTGACCAATACCGCCGCCAATAGTGTAAGGAAGTTCTTTATTTAGTATTGCCTTTTGGAAAGCAAGGTTGGCGCGCTCTGGGCAGCCAGCCTTCTCAAGTTGAGTGCGAAGAGAGTTCTCATCAACACGAATACCCATGGAGGAAAGCTCAAGAGCAATATCAAGAACTGGATAGTAGACAAGAATATCGGCGTTGAGTGCCAGTCATCATAATCTGGTGCACGTCCGTCATGCGGCTCGCCATTTCCAAGCTTATCACCAATCTGCATCAGGCAGACAGCCTTTTTTTCTTTCGTGATCAGATATTCACGCTCCTTTGGAGTCTTGTCCGGGTACATGTCAAGTAGCTCCTGAGAAGTAATAAAGAAAATTTCCTTAGGAAGAATTTCTTCTATGTAATCATACTGGATTGCCATGTACATTTCTGTCTTTCTAAGTGTCTTGTATACATCACGGACAACGGACTTTAAAGTGTCGAGTGTTCGATCTTCTTTTGAGATGATTTTTTCCCAGTCCCACTGGTCAACAAAGATGGAGTGGATATTATCTGTAGTCTCATCACGGCGAATTGCGTTCATATCGGTGTAAAGACCTTCACCATTTGAGAAGCCATATTCCTTTAAAGCATAGCGCTTCCACTTTGCGAGAGAGTGTACAACCTCAGCATTAAAACCACTTTGCTCCTTAATGTCAAAGGATACAGGGCGCTCAACGCCATTTAAGTTGTCATTTAAGCCGGAAGCCGGATCAACAAACAGCGGTGCTGATACGCGAAGCAGATTTAGCTGCTTTGCAAGCAGATCCTGAAAGAAATCTTTGACTGTTTTGATGGCAATCTGTGTATCATGCAGATTTAAAGCTGGTTCATAGCCCTCTGGGATAATTAAGTGTTCCATAATTCCTCCAAGTAGATTTATTTAAACGGACATAAGATAATAGCTGCAGCCGTTTAGAAGTATGTTAAGATAGTGTGAGGCTTTTGTCAACGGGTCTGTCCATTTCCAGTGATAACATATTTGTAAGCTGTCAGCTCACGAAGCCCCATTGGACCGCGCGCGTGAAGCTTCTGTGTTGAAATTCCCATTTCACAGCCAAGACCAAACTCACCTCCGTCAGTAAAGCGAGTTGATGCATTGACATATACGGCAGCACTGTCCACAAGAGTTGTAAATAGAGCAGCAGTCTGTTCATTTTGTGTAATGATTGATTCACTGTGATGAGTAGAGTGGGAAGCAATATGTGAAATCGCTTCGTTCACATCACTTACTACATGTACAGCGAGAATATAGTCGAGAAATTCCGTATCAAAATCATTCTCATCTGCAGGAGTACCATCAATAATTGAAAGAGCTTTTTTATCAAGGAGAAGCTTAGCAGGATGCTCGCGAGATGGGTCACACAAGCTTTTTTGCAGCATAGGAAGAAAATTCTTTGCTACATCTCGGTGCACAAGACAAACCTCGGCAGCATTGCACACAGAAGGACGGCTCATTTTTGCATTTTCAACTATTCGCAGTGCCATGGAAAGGTCAGCATCCTTATCCACATAGATATGACAAATTCCAGTGCCTGTCTGAATACAAGGAACAAGCGCCTGCTCTACACATGCTTTTATAAGTCCTGCACCGCCGCGCGGAATCAAAAGATCAATAAAACCAACGGCACGCATTAAGTCAAGTGCACTTTTTCGGCTTGTATCCTCAATCAGGTTTATGACCTGCTCATTTATGCCACAGCTATGAAGACCTTTTTTAAGTGCATTGACAATTGAAAATGCACTGTGAAAGGCTTCCTTTCCTGTGCGAAGTACGCAGACATTTCCAGATTTTAAAGCTAGAGCAGCAGCATCAGAGGTGACATTTGGGCGGCTTTCGTAAATAATAGCGATAACACCCATTGGTACAGAGACTTTTTGAATATGAAGTCCGTTTGGGCGCGTTTCATCAGAAAGAATGCGGCCAACAGGATCAGGCAGTGCAGCGACAGCACGAATACCGTCTGCCATAGCGCGTATGCGTGATTCATCAAGCTTAAGCCGGTCGAGCATGACAGAAGATATAGTGTCTTTTGCTGCGTCCATATCTTTTTTATTTTCACAAAGAATAGAAGAAGTGTCAGCAATTAGTGCATCTGCCATAGCAAGAAGCGCTTTATTTTTCTCTTCACTTTTCAAAACCGCCAGAGAAGAAACAGCTGCTTTGGCCTCTCGTAAAATACACTTTGTTTCTTTCATAATGCGTTTAGTCCTTTCTTTTAAAGCATTTTTTTCTGCGCAAGAAAACGTGTTCCAGCTTGTTTTCCATCTGCGATGTCATATAAGATAACAGGGTCAGCTCCGTTTGCAATAACCATATCAATGCCATTTTCTGTTGCAATCTGTGCAGCCTGAATTTTTGTAGTCATGCCGCCAGTTCCAAGATTTGTGCCTGCACCAGAAGTCATAGCTTTAATTTCAGGTGTGATTTCACAAACAGTAGGAATAAGAGTGGCAGAAGGATCCTTTCTTGGATCAGCTGTAAAAAGGCCGTCAATATCAGAAAGAAGCACGAGTAAATCAGCGTGAACAGTGCTTGCTACAATTGCGCTAAGCGTATCGTTGTCACCAATCACAATCTCAGCAGTAGAGATTGTATCATTTTCATTGATAATTGGAATTGCACCAAGAGAAAGCAGACGCTCCATTGTATTTTCCACATTTTGCCGTCTGTCATCGTGCTCAATATCTTCACTAGTTAAAAGAATTTGGGCAACTGTGTGATTATATTCACCAAAAAGCTTATCATATGTATACATAAGCTCACACTGACCTACAGCTGCTGCTGCCTGCTTTGTCGGCATATCAGACGGTCGCTCCTTTAATGAAAGCTTGCCGGCACCCATACCAATGGCACCAGATGAGACCATGACAATTTCATGTCCGGCATTTTTTAAATCACTGATTACCTTGCAGAGCACCTCTGTACGTCGTATATTAAGTCGTCCGGTGTGATGAGCAAGAGTGGAAGTACCAATTTTTATGACAATACGCATAGTGAAAACCATACCTTTCTGCTTTTGAAGTTGATTTTAATGTAACTATTTAGAAATCATAGCTACATTTTACTTTAGGAATCTGGCGTGGGAATCCACGGCCATTCAATGACCGAGATGAAAGCACCGCTTGCTTTTATCATACCATAAATCTGCCGAAGGCGTAAAGCTTTTTGTGTTCCAAAAAGCGAAACTGTCTTCGGCAGAGAAATATAGGGAAGATTCGGGTGGCAGTCTACAGAGAAAACAATACTGTATGTATAATATATTCCAACTATTTGTTGACTATATGTATACTATATGATATAATATATGTGAAAAAGATAGCCTGAAACATGCACGTACCTGCATGTATAACATCAATTATCATATTGTTTGTTCGGTAAAATACCGCAGAAAGATGTACGAAAAGTTTCCAGACTTACGTCAACAGCAGTGGAAAGGAGAGCTTTGGAACCATTCTTACTACCTTGAAACAATTGGCGACATCTCAGAAGAGACTATCCGTAAGTATATGTAACATCAGTCAAAACAGTATTAACGAAAGGAGGGGCTATGCCAAAAGCAAAAAAGAAAAAGAACAGTTCATTTCAGACCACTATTACAAAGAGTGTTTTTCTGTATGGTCGGCCGAATAAGGAAAAGCTTGTTATTTTACAGCAGATGCAAAACTCGTATACTGCTCTCATCAATCGTGACATTGATCTGTTGGAAAAGAATCCTGATATCGTACTTCAACTGGTAAAGAATGATAAGAAAGATCCCCAAATGCGAAAGCTTGAAAAAGCCATTCGTCCGGAAGGAATCAATTCCGCATTTTGCCAGAATGCATTCGATGCGGCAGTAGTGCAGGTATCGGGTCGTTTGAATAATATCCGACTGGATCTTTTGTCAGAAGGTAGGGGGATATTTGCACAGTCAAAAGTATTGTTTGCGATGTCTGTCATGGGATGCTCAAAGCAAAAGATGGAAGAAACAATGCGACAGATAGAAGGCATGTTTTATGAGGACTGCACAAAAACACTTCATGAAATGTCGGAAAAGGAATTTTCTGATCTGCAGCTGGAGTTTCAGGAGCGATATGCAACAAAATCATTGGAGTATCGTGTTCCAAAGCTTCGTTTCGTATCAGTTCCATTGGACTTACGCTTAATGAAGATCGAACAATCAACAGATACCAAAATGCCCTATGTAATCATTATTACAAATCCATTAAAAACAAGACAGCGAATCACGATCCCGCTTGATACCAGCGGCCATTTTTTACATAAGATTCAGAATAACAAGATGGCAGGAATGGTTCTGATGCAGATACGAAAGGGAAACCTTCGAATTGGCTGGTCCTATGATTCAACAAGACAGCAGCCTGCAACAACGAATTGTATTGGAGTGGATACCGGAATCTCGGACTGTTTTCATACATCTGACGGAAGGGCAATCGGTTCCATGAGTCCGGTAATTGACTTTTATCATGAAGAGGTAGAGCCTGCCTTTGCAGAGCTTGCGAGCCTTCGAAACAAGAAACGAAAAATTAAGCACTTTTTGAGAAAACATGATCTGCCAGAGGATGTGAGACGTTCTCTCATCAAAAAGATGGATCGCCTGGAACGAATGATTCAAACGGCAAAAGCACCATATCGTAAAAAACGCTGCTACTATGCACGGCTGGATCACGAGATCAAGAAATCAGTCACAACCTATGTGGACAGCATTTCCAAAGATACACTGACTGCGATTGAAAAGTTGGATATTAAGGAATTTAATAAGAGCCGTAAGGTTAATGGAATGTTTTCAACATTTGCCAGGGGAAAGCTTCAAAGAAAGCTGATGGAAGCACTGAATCAAAAAGGATGTGACTTTTTCGAGGTAGCACCTGATTTTACAAGTCAGGTATGCCCGGTATGCAGCAATATGAATGCAGAAAACCGACACTCAAAAGGATTCTGCTGTACCAGCTGCGGGTATCATGATGATGCAGACCACGTTGGTGCTGTCAATATCAGAAACCGGGCAGGTGATAGAGAAATACTGGAATTGTGTAAGGAACACCAATACAGTCACAAGAATTTACAGAATGCGATTCGAATCGTATATGAAAAACGGCATATCGCATATAAAACAAAACAAGCAGCATCTGCATGAAAGCAGACGGGACCCTGTAACATCTTACATGATGCTGTAGGATCTCATCTGTGACTAGAGCAGAACATATCAACAACCACCGTCTTCTTACGGCATGACTGTAAGATGGACTGTCCGGAGAGGATCAGCCTGTGTTATTCGTATTGTGTAACGTGGACTTATTTTCAAAGGGCGGAAATTGAATGTCCGGTATTCAAGGGAAACTTTGCATGCTTGGCCATTCTATGACCGAGTTGTTGACTATAGCACAGTTGAAAAGGATATGTCATTAAAAATTTGCTGTTCAATCAAAAAAAATTGTGATATAATGGAAAAGATGGCGGGAAATCCCGACTGGAATAAAAAAGACAGGTGGATATTTTACTATGGAAGGCTTTTTATCTGTAAAAGAAGCAACGAAAAGCTATGCACAGGGATGCAAAGCAAAGGCAGCTACACCGATTGGCAAGCTGTTTGGAAAAGCAATGTTAGCTGGAATGATGATTGGAATGGGTGCAGCAGCGAGCAGCGTGGCAGCACATTCTGTTGCAAATGTAGGACTTGCGAGACTTACTGCGGCAGTCGTATTCCCAGTAGGTTTGATGATGGTAATTCTGCTGGGGGCAGAGCTGTTTACTGGTGACTGTTTAATGGCACTTGGTGTTGCCGAAAAACATATTTCTGTGGCAGACTGCATTCGTGTTTTGGTACTTGTATTTCTTGGAAATTTTGCAGGAGCACTGATTTTTACAGCACTAGTTTACTGCAGCGGTCAGCTTGATTATTCAGCAGGTGGACTTGGTGCTTACACAATTAAGGTGGCATATGGAAAGGCAACACTGTCATTTGGCAAGGCATTTACATCTGGCATTCTTTGTAATATTTTAGTTTGCGCAGCTGTTTTGATGGCAATTTGCGCAAAAGATATCAGCGGAAAGCTGCTTGTATCTTTCTTTGTAATCATGCTGTTTGTAACAGCAGGCTTTGAGCACTGCGTTGCTAATATGTATTACATAACAGCAGGTCTGTTTTGCAAGATGAATCCAGACTACGTAAATAAAGCAATGGAACTGTATGGCTACACAGAAGCACAGTTATCACAGTTAAGCTGGGGAAGCTTTCTGGTGAAAAATCTTATTCCGGTTACACTTGGAAATATAGTTGGTGGAATTTGTTGTATTGGACTTCCGCTTTTATATTTAAACCGCGAAAAAAAATAAAACAAGTAATATTAAGAGTCACGCTAAACTTTCGCGTGACTCTTTTTTTGAAAATTAGAATTTATTGTATTTGGTGCAGCTGTGCCATATTTTGGAGAATTGCAAGAAGCCGCTTTTGTGTGCGCGGTGTCTGCTCTAAAATCAAGTTATAGCATTCATTTGCAGCAGTCTCCTGTGAAGCCATTCCAGGTGTAATATATTCAACAAAACGCTCAATCGGTACATTAAGTGCGTAAGAAACACTTTCAAGTGTTGCTATCGTCGCATTTCGTTCACCGCGCTCAAGCTGACCGATATAGGTAAGATGAAGCCAGAGCGCTTGGCAAGATCTTTACGGCTCATGTGCTTTGATGTTCGAATGGCATAAATTCGTTTTCCAACAGCTTCGGCAATATCAGACATAGTCAATCTCCTTGTTTTTAATTTTGCTTTTTGTAACTATTCAGAGCCATTGCAAAAATTGCTTTCTGTGAATGCTTGCATTCAGACAGAATAGCAATTTTATATGGCGAGGTAACCACATGAGCAAAATAGAAGCATCGAAGATGCGATTTTGCGAATGGGTTCTGAATAGTTACTGCTTTTTTATGAATTCTACGAACC
>ENA-OQAZ01000635-OQAZ01000635.1-human-gut-metagenome-genome-assembly--contig:-NODE-635-length-19088-cov-2.906229_pt1 | contig 19088 bp, 20 predicted proteins | sample MGYA00242737_ERZ504531 | MGnify/ENA primary metagenome ERZ504531 (study PRJEB26092, sample SAMD00036244) | human gut metagenome | host: Homo sapiens | study: EMG produced TPA metagenomics assembly of... | reverse complement strand
ATAAAAATTTTGCAAGTGCATCTTGCACTGATATGTATCAGCTTACATTATTGCATTCCCCTTCTTGTGGATGTTTACAAAACTCCATAAAAACAAAAGATGAGATCTGGGCTGTGCCGCCGAAAGTGTTACCGGCGATCGCACAGTGGGGAAATTATGCGGATGCTCTGGCAGATGGAACCTTTTTACGATATATGTGGAACAGTGCCTACACGGCGATTATTATTACCGTAGTGGTCCTGTTTAACTCAGCAATGTTCGCTTATGCGCTGACACATATCCGGTTTCGCTGGAAAAAACTGCTGATCACACTGATCATGGTGACTTATATCATGCCGGCTACAACAACGTATGTACCGTCTTATGTAATCCTGTCGAAAATGGGACTCATGAATTCTCATGCGGGATATGTGGTGTCGAGCTTTGCGAGTATTTTTAATATCTTCTTTTTAAGAACAACATTTACTCAGATTAATCCGGGAATTGTAGAAGCTGCAAGAATCGATGGAGCGGGGCACTGGAAGATTCTGTGGTGGGTGGTTGCACCGATGTCGGCATCTTCTTTTGTGACACTTGGACTGCTTTCTTTCCTGGGATGCTACAACAGTTATCTGTGGCCGTCACTGTTGTTACATAATAAGACGCAGTATCTGGTAAGTATGGGATTACAGTCTTTCTTTACTTCAGAAGGTGCGTATGGTCTGAAATGGGGAACGATCATGGCGGCGTGCTGTGTTATCGTATTCCCGCTGTTATTACTGTTTCTGATTGGGCAGCGTTGGATCCTGAATGGAATTACCAATGATGCAGCAGTGAAAGAATAAACGATGTAAGGAGGAAAAAGGATGAGGAAAAAAATGGCAATGCTACTGGCAATGGTGACACTGGTAACTACAGCGGGTTGCGGCGGATCCGGTGAAGGGGGAAATTCATCTGCCAAAACAGACAATGGAAACGAAGGAACAAACGGAGCGGTAGAAATCGAATTCTGGTATGGTCTGGGCGGAATACTTGGAGAGACCATGGAAGAGACAATTGCAGAATTCAATGCATCACAGGATGAAGTGGTTGTAAAAGGAGTCGTACAGTCCAGTTATGATGAGACTTCAAAGATGCTGCAGGCAGCAGTTGCCTCCGGTGAAGTGCCGGCATGTTATCTCGGAAGCCATCAGACATCAACGACCTTTGCGGAAAAAGGCGTTGTGGAGTATCTGGATGATTATATTGCTGCAGATCCGGACTTTGACAAGGATGATATCATTGATGCATTCCTGGATTACTGCCGGGATGATGAGGGACATGTATACAGTCTTCCGGCATGGGGTACTACCCAGGTAGTTTATTACCGGAAAGATATGTTTGAAGAAGTGGGACTGGATCCGGACGAAGTCTTTGCAACCTGGCAGAATGTAGCTGACGCAGCGCGCAAACTTCAGGAACATTATTCAGATGTAGATGATTTCTTTGGATTCGAACCGATGTCCGGTATTGACTGTCTGATGGATATGGCATACAGTAACGGAGCTTCGATAGTAAGTGAGGACGAAAAAACCGTTACGTTTAACAGCGACAAATTTGTTGAGGCGCTGGAGACAGCACGTCAGTGGATCAACGAAGAAAAAATCATGGGTATTCATTTCGGTGGAGATGGATGGGAGTATTGGTATAAAACCATTGATGATGTAATGCAGGGACGCGCAGGCGGTTATGTCGGATCCAGTGGAGATCAGGGAGATCTGGATTTTGATATTATTGCGGCACATGTACAGCCTGGATTTAATGATCATGAGCCAAATCCGTATGTAGACCCAATTGCGATGGCAATCGTAAAGAAGGCTCCGGAAGAGGAAAAACAGGCTGCCTTTAAATGGCTGACTTATCTGAACAAAGTGGGAACAAAAGAATTTTCCATAAAAACAGGATATGTACCGGTTCGCAGTTCTGTAAAAGAGGATGAAGAGTATAAAGCATATCTTGAGGAAAATCCACAGGCGCTGATTCCGATCGAACAGGCGGAGATCGGTCGTAAAAAATGGGTCGATCCGACAGGTAAAGTGGAGCAGGCGTTGTCAGATGCATGTGATCTGATCGAGATTGAAAATGTTCCGGCAAAAGAAGCATTGGACGAAGCAGCAGAGATCGCACAGCAGGCACTGGACGAATACTGGGCAGCACAGTAGAAATAGATTGCAGGGGAAAGCTATATGCAAAAACAAAAAGTATTGGAGAAGACCGGGCTGAGTGATAAGGGAAGTGTGATATTTTTTGGAGTCGTGTGTTGGGTTACATATTTCTCGATCTATCTGGGAAGACTGAATTTTTCAGCCAGTATGAGCGAAATGGCTCAGACCGGTATCTGGGGAAAAACACAGTTGGGAAGTGTTGCGGCGGCATTTTACCTTGCATATGGACTGGGACAGTTTCCCAGTGGCGTTCTGGGAGATCATTTTTCCGGAAGGAAGCTGGTCATGCTGGGACTGGTGGGGGCGGCGTTGGCAAACGCCGCCTTTCCTTTTGTAGAAAGTATCAAAGGAATGCAGGTGATCTGGTTTATCAACGGACTCTGTCAGGCACTTGTATGGCCGCCGATGGCGAGACTGGTTGCAGATATGACACATGGAAAACAGACCGTATCGATTGTCCTGGCGTTATCATTTACCAGCCCGGTCGGGATGCTGAGTGCGTATCTATTCAGTGCGGTTATGTTAGAGAAAAAGGGATGGCAGTATAGTTTCTGGTTTGCTGCAATCTGGCTTCTTGCAGTGGCTGTTTTCTGGTTTCTGTCCATCCTGAAAATGGAACAGAGAGCTGGTTTTATACACAGGAAAGCTGTAAGGACAGCAAAACCGCAGGAACAGCAGGAGAGAGAAGAAGCCGGAAAGAGAATCCTCGCTTCCGGTATTCTGTGGATAGGAGTGGCTACGTTTATTCATGGAGTTTTAAAAGACGGACTGACAACCTGGATTCCAACGTACCTGACAGAACGTTTTCTCATTGCACCATCTTTTTCGGTATTGCTGACGACGATACTTCCGATTGTGAATCTGTCAGGGGTGTATCTTGCAGATATACAAACCGAATTTTTAAAAATGAAACGGGAACAGCCGCTGCCGGATATGCGATTGCCTTTTTATTTCTTGTAACTATGATAATAGGAATCGGAAGTTCTGTTTATGGAACGGTTGCTGTATTTGCAGTTGTGACAAGTATGATGACAGCGGTCAATACCGTATTTATCAGTTTGTTGCCAATTCATTTTCAAAAAGAAGGAAAGGTGGCGACCGTGTCTGGCATATTGAATGCGGTTACTTATCTTGGCAGTGCTGTGGCAAGTGTTCTGTTCGGATGGACTGCAGAAAAAGCAGGCTGGACAGGGACAGAGATGGTCTGGTGTTTTTGCGCTGCGACAGGAATGATTGTATGTCTTGTTGTGTTAAAAAGATGGAAAAACAGCCGGAGAGATATTTATACCGGTTCATGAAAGGGAGGAGAAAGAATGAAAACAACACTGGAATATTATGATATTTTCCCGAAAATCCTGTGTACGGAACGGGAAGCGGAGATTACCATCCGTCCACTGGGAGTGCATGCGGCATTTGATGAAAAAAAGAAGTATCGGGTGAAGATCATACCGATGAATGAGACGCTGCTTAATTGTTCAGATAAAGGTTATGAAGCGCTGGATGTACAACACTGCAACGAGAATTTGCAGTTTCGGTATCGGTTTACACAGGAAGAACAATATGTAGTACTGTTACAGATTCAGGAAGACGGTGTCTGGACAAATTGTTGTGAATTGCGGGTATATTCTGTAAAACCGGATTATTTTAAATTGCGTCCGTATCGTGGAGATATGCATTGCCATACGTGCCGGTCGGATGGAAAGGAAGGACCTGCGATTGTAGCGGCAAATTACAGAAAGTCAGGATTTGATTTTCTGTCGATTACAGACCATGGACAGTATGAGCTGCGCAGGAGGCAATCCGGGCATTTTCGGATATCCCGATGAGTTTTCAGTTGTTCGCAGGAGAAGAAGTACATCCACCAAAAAATAACTGCCATACGGTGCATTTTGGCGGTACATACAGTATAAACCAGATCTTCCGGGAGGATCCTGAAAAATATGAGCGGGAAGTAGATGAAATAGAAAACAAACTGGAGATCCCGGAGGGGCTGAATACCCGGAATATGCTTCTCTGCTGTGGGTTTACCGGAACATAAGAGAAGCAGGCGGTATGGCGATTATGGCGCATCCCTGCTGGATCCAGGACGAAGCGTATCATATCCGTCGGGATATGTACCGATATCTGTTACAGACCCATCCGTTTGATGCGCTGGAACTGACCTGCGGACAGTCGCTGGAAGAAAATCAGCTGCAGATCAGTCTGTGGCAGCAGATGAGAGAAGAGGGAAATGTCGTACCGGTTGTCGGAAGCAGTGATTCTCACGGAACAGTAAATTCCCCTTGGTTTGGATTGTCAAAGATGATCGTGCTTTCAGAAGAATGTACCAAAGACGCATTGATTGATGCTGTAAAAGCGCGCCGTGCGGTTGTACTGGAACAGTATCCGGGGGAACCACTTCCAAGAGTATATGGAGAGAACAGAGCACTTGAGTTTGTATTATTTCTTGTTACCGAGTATATGCCGTTACATGATGAACTGTGTTTTGAAGAAGGAAGACTGATGAAAGCATATGCCTGCGGAGATCAGGAGGCAGGAGAAGAGTTGCGGCGGATCGGAAAGAGAACGGATTTTCTGACAGAAAAATACTGGGCAAAAGAAGTCTGAATAGAAGAGTAAGGAGAGCTTTGAATATGAAAATAAAATATCTTGGGACAGCGGCTGCAGAAGGGATTCCTGCATTGTTCTGCCGATGTGATATTTGTAAGGAAGCCAGAAAAAGAGGCGGGAGGGAAATCAGAACCCGCTCGCAGGCGATCATTGACGAAAAGCTGTTAATTGATTTTCCGGCAGACAGTTACCTTCACATTCTGCACTATAATATGGATTTTTCCAGTATTGAGCATCTGTTGATCACACATTCTCATGATGATCATTTTTATCCGTTTGATCTGCTGATGCGTATGTCCGAGTATGGGCATGATATGGGAGCGAAAGTGTTACATATCTATGGAAACTCTGTTGTCGGAAATCTTTTAAAAGAATTTGCCGACCGATTTTCTGTTCCCGAAGTCTGGAACTATATGCAGTTTCATGAACTGACTCCATTTGAAAAATTTAAGATAGAAGATTATACCATATATCCACTGCCATCCAGACATATGCGGACAGAAACAGCACTCATCTATCTGATCGAACATAACGGGAAAACAATCCTTTATGGAAATGACAGCAGCATGTTTTACGATGAGGTCTGGGAATTTTTCAAAGGCAGAACGCTGGACTGCGTCAGTCTGGATTGTACGATGGGCAGGACCCCTTCGAATTTCAGCCATATGAATTATGAAGACAATGTTGCTGTGAAAAAAAGACTGGAGGAATTGGGATGTACAACTCCGGATACCAGATGGATCTGTGTGCATTTTTCGCATAACGGTCAGATGCTTTACCGGGAAATGACCGAACTTGCAGCTGTGGATAATTTTGAAGTTGCATGGGACGGGATGGAAGTGGGTTTTTAGGAGAAAATCGCTGTCGGATGAGTCGGATAGATGCTATAATTGCTACAGTTACAAACAAATTGTATTGGGCAAAGTTACTGTGGGGTAAAAGTATGCGAAAACCTGAATTTTCATTTTTAACGACAAAAGAGATAAAGCCGGAAGGATGGTTGAGGCGTCAGCTTGAGATCCAGGCGGAAGGGTCATCCGGGCATCTGGATCTGATCTGGCCGGATATCAGAGACAGCAAGTGGATCGGCGGGGATAAGGACGGATGGGAGAGAGTGCCTTACTGGCTGGATGGTTTTATTCCGCTGGCGTGCCGATCGAGGCGAGAGTAGAAAAACTGGAATACATCCGGGACGGTGTGGAAAGAAAAGCACCATACTGCGATTACGAAATGTCCCCGGTTTCGGACTGGAATTATGGATTCTGTTCGGATGAATTGGAACTGATACAGGGAGAGGATCGGTGAATATCCATTCTCCTGTCGAACATCCTCCGGTGAGACTTCGGACGAAGATGGCGAAGGTTTTATGGAAGGAGAAAAACGGAATCTGCGCGGTAGTGCCGGAGGGAAGAACGGCGCTCGGGGAGGCAGAAGACAAAGAACTGCAGCCGTATGGATGCACAAATCTGCGGATGACGGAGATGCCGTGGGTACACAAATAGAGTAATAGAGGGAAAGAGATATCTGGTATGTCGGTAAATAAACATTCCAGATATCTTTTTTGTTACGCAAAATATGATAAGCTTAATAAAATGGAATTGTAATATCCAAAGTGTTAAGTAAATAAAGAAAATATATACAATGCATTGATAATTTTGTGCAAATACTATACAATAAGAATATAAATAAGAAAGGAGAAGTTATATGGCGAAATCTTCAACCAGTAATGTCTGTATTCGTATGGACAGTAAGGTAAAGGCTGCTGCGGAAGCTCTTTATGAGGAACTTGGTATGAATCTCAGCACAGCGTTTAATATTTTTGTTCGTCAGTCTTTGCGTGAAAGAGGAATACCTTTTAAAATAACAGAAGGTTCCCCGAGTCAGGAAACCGTCTCAGCAATGCTTGAGGCAGAAAGGATTGCAAAAGATGCTACAGTGAAAGGGTATCATGATGTAGATAAATTTTTTGCAGACCTTGATGAATGACCAGATACGAAATAAAAAACACGACACAATTTAAAAAAGATTACAAGTTGGCCAGACGGCGAGGACTGAACATGGATCTTTTAAAAGATGTTGTTACCAGACTCGCCAATGGTGAGCCATTAGATCCGAGACATAAGGATCATCCTTTATCCGGTGAATGGTCTGGACACAGAGAGTGCCATATTCAGCCGGATTGGCTTCTGATTTATCGTTATGAAAATGATATTCTCGTCCTTGCACTTACCCGCACGGGTACACATAGCGATTTATTTAATCTATAGAAGTTTTAGTATCACATTTTAAGAGACATATCTTTTGCTTTATTCCATATTTCAAATAATTTTGTAAAGCTGTGAACGCTCTTTTGCATAAAAACAATGTGAAATTTTTGTCAATTATGCCAAATTGACCAACAGTCACCAACCATGCTACAATAATGGAAACCAGGAAACTATTTTGGGTTTCCGGGTTTCTTTTCGCTGACATATGATTGTATTCAAAACAGGAGAGAAAAATGAGAGAAAAAATCATTGATATGGCCATCGAGGAATTTACGAAAAATGGTTTGAAATTTACGATGAATGATGTAGCGAAAGCGTTGGGGATCAGTAAAAAAACCATCTATACCGTGTTCGAGAGCAAGCAGGAAGTTCTGGTGGCGATCGCGGATCGATATGCCGGGGACTTTACCGAGATGAGAGAGGAGATCGAGCGGGATGGCAGCCTGGATACGCTGGAGAAGCTGGAGCGGCTGTTTTGTGCGCTTCCTACGAAATATTATAATATCGGGCTGAGCAGGATCTTCGAACTGGCACAGAAATATCCGAAACAGTACAAGTACCTGATGGAAGCAGTCAATCGGGGCTGGGCACTTGCTGAACAGTACTTGGAGAAGGGGATAAGAGAAGGAAAGATTCGGAAGGATATCTCAAAGCCGGTCGTTATGGCGATGATCCGGGGAACGGTAACCTGCTTTCTGGAGAGCGATATTCTCTACAAGAACGGGCTGACCTACGAACAGGGAAAAGAAGAGATGGTACAGATTATCATGAAAGGGATAAGAGAAGCGTGAAAGAGGTAAGAGTCCTTGAGATCAAGGAGAGCGTATTTGCAGACAATGACCGGCAGGCGGATAACCTCCGCCGGGAGTTAAAAGAACAGGGAGTATTTCTGATGAACCTGATGTCTTCACCGGGATCCGGAAAGACTACAACACTGAAAGGAACGATCGAGCAGTTAAAGGATCGGTTCAGGATCGGTGTGATGGAAGCGGATATTGATTCCGATGTGGATGCAAAGGCGATTGCAGAAACAGGTGTCAAATCGATCCAGCTGCATACCGGGGGTATGTGCCATCTGGATGCGGAGATGACCCGGCAGGGCGTGGAGGGTCTTGGCGTGGACGATGTGGATCTGGCGATCCTGGAAAATGTGGGGAATCTGGTCTGTCCGGCAGAATTTGATACGGGTGCATCGAAAAATGTGATGATCCTTTCCGTACCGGAGGGGCATGACAAACCGCTCAAATATCCGCTGATGTTTCAGATCTGTGATGCGGTGCTGATCAACAAGATCGATGTACTGCCTTATTTTGATTTTGACATGGAACAGGTGAAAGAGTATATCCATCAGAGAAATCCACAGGCGAAAGTATTTCCAATCAGTGCGAAGACAGGGGAAGGCATGGATGCGTGGGCCGAGTGGCTGGCAGCACAGGTAACTGCATGGAAAAACTGATGGGAAGGAAAACCTGCAGAATATACAGGTGAAGTAGCTTACAGGGAGTAACTACCGCAAATAGAAAGGGAAGTGTCTGCGGTTCAAACTCGATATATCGGACAGTCTGCCCGGAAAGAGATAAGAAGCAGGCAATGTGTAGGAGGATGAGAATGAAGAAAGAACTGGATAAAGAGCTGTATCCGGATTATGTCTATCCGGAATTCACCCCGGATCCGAACGAACCGTTCCGGGAGCCGATCGCGAAACTGGGCAAAAAGATCACAGACCGGATTCCGCAGAAACTGGGATTGAAAAAGATTACCAGAAACGATCCGGAGTACTGGGGACTTGCCGGCGTGCTTACCGATGAGGAAGCAGAACTGGCAGTAAAACTTGGTGTGAGAAAACCGAAGACACTGGCAGAAATCGTGAAACTCTCCGGTCTGGAAGAAAAAAAATGTGAAGCGCTGCTGGAAGAAATGTCAAGAAAAGGTCTTCTGGAATACAACTGGGAGAATCCGAAGCACGAAAAACAGTATGTGTTACCGATGTATGTACCGGGATGTGCAGAATTTTTCAACATGAACGCAAACATCCTGGACTCTAACCCGGAGATGGGAACTTTCTTTGAACATATGTCCCGTCTGCCGCTGGAGAAGATCACACCGTTCGTGCCGGAAGGCGGTGCCGGTATCGGTATGCATGTTATCCCGGTGGAAAAAGCAATCGAGATGGAAAATGAATCCGTAGATCTGGAACATATTTCCCACTGGCTGAACAAATATGAGGGAAAATACGCGGCAAGCCCGTGTTCCTGCCGTCGTTCCCGCCTGACCCACGGAGAGGGCTGCGCGGACGATCCGGAAGGCTGGTGTATCGCCGTCGGAGATATGGCAGATTATGTAGTGGAAACACAGAAAGACGGGCGCTATATCGATAAAGCGGAGGCACTGGAGATTCTGAAGGCAGCAGAGGACAACGGATTCGTACATCAGATCACAAACATCGACGGTGCTAACAAAATCTTTGCAATCTGTAACTGTAACGTGAATGTCTGTTATGCACTGCGTACCTCCCAGCTCTTTAACACCCCGAATATGTCCCGTTCCGCTTACGTGGCGAAGGTAGAAAAAGCCAACTGTGTAGCTTGCGGAAAATGCGTGGAATTCTGTCCGGCAGGTGCGGTAAAACTGGGTCAGAAGCTGTGTGATAAAGAGGGATGCGAAGTGCAATATCCGCGGATCCCTCTTCCGTCTGAGCAGCCGTGGGGTGAACATATGTGGTCCCATAATTATCGTGATGTGAACCGGATCAATTGTTACGATACCGGTACTGCACCATGTAAAACTGCCTGTCCGGCACATATCGCTGTACAGGGGTATCTGAAACTGGCAAAAGAGGGACGTTACGATGACGCACTGGCGTTGATCAAAAAAGATAATCCGTTACCGGCAGTCTGCGGACATGTATGTAACCGCAGATGTGAGGATGCATGTACCAGAGGAACCGTCGATGAGGCGGTAGCCATCGATGAAGTAAAACGATTCCTGGCAGAACGTGACCTGAATGCGGAGACGAGATATATCCCGAAAAAGACGATTCCGTCCCTGAAAGGTGGATTTGATGAGAAAATTGCGATCATCGGTGCCGGTCCGGCGGGACTTTCCTGTGCATATTATCTGGCGCTGACCGGATACAAACCGACTATCTTCGAGAAAAATGAGGAACCGGGCGGTATGCTTCGTTACGGAATTCCTTCCTATAAATTAGAAAAAGATCTTCTGGCAGCAGAGATCGATGTGATTCGGGAGCTTGGCGTGGAGATCCGCTGTGGCGTGGAGATCGGAAAAGATATTACGATCGAAGAACTGCGTGAACAGGGTTACAGAGGCTTCTACGTGGCGATCGGATGCCAGCGTGGAAGAAAACCGGGTATCACAGGAGAAAATGCAAAAGGTGCTTATGCAGCCGTTGATTTCCTGCGGGAAGCGGGAGCGAAAGAAAGCTTTGCGCTTGAAGGTGATGTTGTGGTTGTCGGCGGTGGTAATGTAGCCATCGATGCGGCAAGAATCAGCAGCCGCTGTGTGGATGCGAAGATCTCCATGTTCTGTCTGGAACAGCGGGAACATATGCCGGCAAGTAAGGAAGAGATTGCGGAAGCACTGGAAGAAGGTATCGAGCTGAACTGCGGCTGGGGACCGAAAGAAGTGCTGGAAGAAGACGGAAAAGTGGCCGGTGTGGTATTTAAAAAATGTATCCGTGTACTGGATGAACAGGGAAGATTTTCACCGGAATACGATGAAGAGCAGACTGTGACCATACCGTGTAAGCATGTGATCTTTTCCGTAGGACAGGCGATCGAATGGGGTAATATGCTGGATAACCTGGATCTGAAGAGACGGTCGAACGGCGGTGCACTGGCAGATAAACTGACCTATCAGACCTCTGAGCCGGATATCTTCGTCGGCGGTGATGTGTATACAGGACCGAGATTTGCCATCGATGCGATCGCAGCAGGACGGGAGGGTGCGATTTCCCTTCATCGTTATGTACATGAAAACTGTACCCTGACCATAGGAAGAAACCGTCGTGATTTTGTGGAGCTGGATAAAAACAATATTTCCGTGGAAAGTTACGATACATCCAAACGCCAGATTCCGGCGAAAGCAGATGAAAAAGCACAGGCAGCGACCTTCCGCGACCTGTCTCACAGTCTGACGGAAGAACAGGTAAAAGCAGAGACTTCCCGTTGTCTGTCCTGTGGAGCTTCTGTGGTGGATCCGAATAAATGTATCGGCTGTGGAGTATGTACCACAAAATGTGTCTTTGATGCGATCCATCTGCACAGAGAGATTCCGGGAGCGTCTGTGATGCGGGCATCTGAGGATAAACTGAAGTATATTCTTCCGAATATGGTGAAACAGTCCATCAAAGTGAAGTTTGCGAAGAAGAAATAGGAGAATGCAGGTATGCATGAACTTGGCGTGACATTTCATATCATGGATCATCTGGAAAAGGTGGCAAAGGAGAATGAAGTGGAAAAAATACGGAAAGTGGTTCTGGAACTTGGGGAGGTCTCGACGGTGATCGAATCCTACCTGCAGAACTGCTGGACGTGGGCGGCGAAGAAACGGCCGCTGTTTGAGGAAGCAGAACTTATTGTGGAGACACTTCCTGCAATTACATACTGTGAGGAATGTGAGAAGACCTATTCGACCATAGAATATGGAAAGATCTGTCCGCACTGTGGCAGTGAACACACGTATCTTTTGCAGGGAAGTGAATTCAACATTAAGGAAATAGAAGTGGAATAAAGATTCCGCGTAAGAAAAAGGAGAGTGAGTGTATGTTTTTTCAGATTTATGGAGAAACAGCAGGATGGCAGCTGCTTGGCTGGCTGTTAGTCTTTGCAGGACTGGTAATTATGAATGAGATCGCAAGGCGGTCGAAATGGGGAGGAATCGCATGTTTCCTGGTACTCCCGGCGGTATTGTCTGTGTACTTTATCGCCATCTATATCGGTGCGGCATCCGGTGCGGAATGGGCGCTGAACAATGATACTTACGTACATATGAACAGCTGGTTCCATTATGCGAAACTGTATGCGGCAACCGCAGGCTGTATCGGATTTATGATCCTGAAGTACCACTGGGGAAAACTGGGAAAAGCACACTGGTTTAAAGCATTTCCGTTTGTGATCGTAGCAATCAACATCCTGATCGCAGTGGCATCTGATTTTGAATCTGCGATCCGTGCAGGTTCTCTGGCAGGCGGCTGGTGGATGTCATCTGAAGGCGTATGGCTGTACGGCGGCTGGTGGAATGTGCTGAACGGTCTGGCAGGGCTTTTCAATATTGTTTGTATGACCGGATGGTGGGGTATCTATTCTTCCAAAAACAAACAGGATATGCTGTGGCCGGATATGATCTGGGTATATGTTCTGGCTTATGATGTCTGGAACTTCCAGTATACTTACCTGAACCTGCCGACCCATTCCTGGTACTGTGGTCTGGCACTGCTTCTGGCACCGACCTTTGCTGCAGCATTGTGGAATAAAGGCGGCTGGATCCAGAACCGTGCAAACACCCTGGCACTGTGGTGCATGTTTGCGCAGGTGTTCCCACTGTTTCAGGATGCGAGTCGCTTTACAACCGTAACCTCTGTCTATGGAGAAGGCGGTATCGCAGCAGCGATGGGAAGCACCATGCCGACCGTTGCCAGTCCGACGGCACAGGGACTGATCTCGGTAGTATCCTTTGCTGTGAACGTATTCGTATTTGCTTATATATTAAAGAGAGCAAAAGCACAGAAGAAGAACCCATGGAAAGAAGAGATCTTCGTGGATACGAAAGATTATCAGGAGGCTATGGCGAGAGCAAAAATAAAGAAAACATATAGAAAAAGATCCCGTACAGGTGAGGATAAAACTGTACGGGATCTTTTGCTATAGGAAAAACCTATAGCCAATCCTAAAAAATTCCTATAACTACATTTATTGACATAAAAACGTATAAGTGATATTATCTCTACAACGAATATAACATACTAATTCGATAGGAATAATAGGTGATGCAAAAACAGGCACAGGAGAGAGAAAAGGACGACAAGCTATGTATATTGAATTAAAAAATATCAATAAATCCTTCGGTGATTTTCAGGCATCGAAAGATGTGAACTTTGCAATCGAAAAAGGAAAACTGGTTGGTCTTCTCGGACCGTCAGGAAGTGGAAAGACAACGATCCTCCGAATGCTTGCCGGGCTGGAGCATCAGGATTCCGGAGATATCTGTATCAACGGAAATGTGGTGAACGATCTTCCTTCGAGTCAGAGAGGAATCGGATTCGTATTTCAGAATTACGCATTATTTCCTTATCTTACGGTATATGACAACATTGCTTATGGGTTAAAGATCCAGAAGAAAGATAAGAAATTTATCAAACAGAGAGTAACCGAGCTGCTGGATCTGGTAGGGCTTCCGGGGCTGGAAAAGAGATATCCTGATCAGCTCTCCGGTGGTCAGAGACAGCGAATCGCACTTGCAAGAGCACTGGCACCGAATCCGGAAGTACTGCTTCTGGATGAACCGTTTGCAGCAATCGATGCGAAAGTTCGACAGGAACTTCGTACCTGGTTAAGAGAGACGATCGATAAGATCGGAATTACCAGTATTTTCGTAACACATGATCAGGACGAGGCGATCGAGGTGGCGGATGAGATCATCATCACTAATGAAGGCCGTGTAGAACAGATGGGAGATCCGGTGGAGATTTACCTGCATCCGAAGACACCGTTTGTGGCACAGTTTATCGGAAAATCTTCGATCATTGAAGAATACGGAAAGTTAAAAGGATTTGATTCCATCGGACCGGATACGAAAGCAATCATCCGACCGGAATTTGTAGAGATTAAAAGCCCGAAAGATGTGACGGAACAGAGTTCTATCTACGAACAGGCTGCCGTAGAACAGAGTATCTTCCGTGGCAATTACTTCGAGGTACTGTTAAATATCAAGGGTATCACTATAAGAACCAATTCCCCGCTGGTCAACGGACCGTTAAAGAGCGGCGACAAAGTATGGGTAGTCATCAATCAGATGTACGTCTTTGATGATAAGGCAACAACAACACTGACAAACAAAGGACTGGATATATCCAGTATGTATTATATCTAGGAAGGAGGCAGAAAGCCATGGCAGCACAGACAGCAAATACAAAAAAGACAGGAAATTGGGATCTGCCTTTGAAGGTTATCAAAACAGGTATCGTCTCCTGGCTGATCGTTTTTCTGTTCTGGGGACTGGGATCCTTACAGTATGATGAGATCTTCCTCCCAAGTCCGGCAGAGACCTGGACAGCGATCAAGGAACTGGTAAGCAACGGCACATTGTGGGCGGACATTGCAGCATCCGTAAGCCGTGTACTGAAAGGCTGGGGACTGGCGGTAGTTATTGCCGTACCGGTCGGACTGGTGGTCGGACATTTCAAACCGATCCGCTGGATTGTGGAACCGATCTTAAGTCTGTTTCGTTTTATCCCTGCCATCGCATTGACATCCCTGTTTCTGATGTGGTTTGGGGTGGATGATACTTCCAAAGTAGCACTGATTCTGTATGCAGCATTTTTCCAGGTGCTGGTCAATACGATTGCAGGAGTGGTTGCTACCGATCATTCTCTGATGGAGCGGCATCCTGTATGGGCGCAGCCGGCTGAGAGTGTTTTTCACCGTGGTACTGCCTTCCGCAGTTCCGAATATCTTCACCGGTATCCGGCTGGGACTCAGCAGCAGTATCATCTGTGTGATCGCAGCAGAGATGCTGGTTGGCAATGACGGTCTTGGATATCTGATCCAGAGCTCCAAGATGTACTACAAAACAGCCTGGGCGTTCGCAGGAATCGTTACCCTGGCACTGATCGGATTCGTTGCAGACCGTCTGCTTCAGCTTTTCGGTTGTACGTTCTTAAAACATTTCGGAGTGAGAAAAGCGTAGGAATCCGGAAGAGAAAAATACCTGCGAGATTGCGATATGAGGAGAAAGCAGTTTCGCGGAAACCATAAAACAGCTTTAGAAAGAGGAGAAAACATTATTATGAAAAAAAGAATCATCAGTTTGGCAGCCGCAGCAGTTTTTGTTCTTGGAACACTTGCCGGATGCGGAAATAGCAGCACACAGACAACAGACAAAACAACATCCTCCGATGCATCTTCATCCGGTGGAGATCTGGTGACCGTGAGAGATGCAGTGATGACCGGTCAGCTTGATCAGTATGCGACAGAAATTGGTCTCTGGCAGGGGATTTTTGAAAAATACGGCATTGACTTACAGACGACAGAGTTTGTAGCCGGTATCAATACCATCGATGCGGTAGTCAACGGAACCGCAGACATCGGAATGATGGCAGATTATGCAGCAGTCAACCGTCTGGGAAACACCCTGGATGCCACAAACCTGCAGATTTTTTCTCAGATCTCCGGTGGTCAGGCAGCCCTGTCCGGTGGTCTGTATGTAGATCCGAAATACGCGGATGATCCGAAGAGCCTGGACGGTTCCGCAGGATTTATGTATCAGGAAGGAACGGTAACATACTACTATGCAAGTAAGTGCATCGAATATCTGGGCCTTGACGAGAGCAAACAGAACCTGATCAACACCGATTCTTCTCAGACCAGACTGGCGCTGATCCAGAAGGGTGGTGCATCCGCTGTGTATGCCAACGGTTCCGAAGCAAAGTATATCGAAGAAGCCGGCTGGGTACAGGTGGCAACTTCCCAGGAAATCGGTATTCAGACTGGATCCTACTTCCTGTCAACCGACAAATATATTTCAGAAAATACAGACACTCTTGCAAAGTTCCTGCAGGCCGTCGATGAAAGTACGCAGTATATCAACGATCATCTGGATGAATCTGCAGAATACCTGGCAGACAAACTTGGTCTGAAAGCAGAAGACTTTAAAGAAAACTGGAAAAACTACAGCTTTGAGCCTGGATTTTCCGAGGAAGCAACGACACATCTGGAAGACATCGAAAAATGGGGATTTGAACACGGAAGTTTCCCGAAAGATTACAATGTCCGCGATTTTATCAACACCGATGTGGCCAAAATCGCATTTCCGGATAATGTGACCATCGAATAAGAGACAAAGGAGAACCGCAGTTATGATACAGGAACTGAACATAAATAATTTTGACCAGGAAATCAATAAAGACAAACCGGTGGTTGTAGAGTTCTACACCACCGCATGCAGCCACTGTAAGAAGCTGGTGGGTGCATTAAATAAACTTTCCGAAGAAAAAGGAGACGATGTATTCTTCGGAAAATGCAACATTGATCAGGAAGCACTGTTACAGAGCAGATTTGATATCTCGGCAGTACCGACAATTGCTGTTTATCAAAAACGGAGAGATAAAAAACAGACTGGTGGGTGAGGTTCATCCGCTGATCATTCAGGAAGAGATTAAAAAACTGGCATAAAAAGCAGACCACAGGAGGTAAAAGAATATGGGTTATCCAACTGTATTTCCAACAGGAGTTTTAGTATATAACAAAGAGAAAACGTATAACGGATACACAATTTATCCATCCGCAAAAGGAGCACTTCTGATCGATATGAACGGAAACGAAGTGAATCTGTGGGCAGGCCTTGGCGGATTTCCGAACAAGATCCTTCCGGGTGGGTATGTAATGGGAACTACCGGAGAGCGTGGTGGAAAATATGCATATCAGGATCAGCTGGATCTGGTGCAGGTGGATTATGACGGAAATATCGTCTGGAAATTCGATCACACGGAACTGATCGCAGATCCGGGAAAAGAACCGACCTGGCAGGCAAGACAGCATCACGATTACCAGAGAGAAGGAAATAGCGTCGGATATTATTATCCGGGCGGCGAACCGAAAACCGACAGTGGAAATACCATCATCCTGACCCATGAAAATGTATACAATCATGAGATTTCCGATAAAAAACTGATTGATGACAAGATCATCGAAGTAGACTGGGAAGGAAATATCCTGTGGAGCTGGCGTGCTTCTGATCATTTTGAAGAATTTGATTTTGATGAAGCTGCAAAAAATGTTCTGTTCCGTAATCCGGGACTTCACGGAGAAGCCGGTGGTGACTGGATGCACATTAACTGCGTATCTGTTCTCGGAGAGAACAAATGGTACGATGCGGGAGATGAGAGATTCCATCCGGACAACCTGATCTTTGATGCGAGAAATGCAAATATTCTGGCGATCATCAGCAAGAAAACCGGAGAAATCGTATGGCAGATCGGACCTGATTTTTCCAAAACGAAAGAACTTCGCAAACTGGGATGGATCATCGGCCAGCATCATTTCCACATGATTCCGAAGGGACTGCCGGGAGAAGGCAATCTGCTGGTATTCGATAACGGTGGTGAAGGTGGTTACGGTAACCCGAACCCATCCGCACCGACCGGTAACAACAACGCACACAGAGATACTCCCGTGTTCTGGAATTCGATCCGATCACACTGGAGATCATCTGGCAATACACCCCACTGGAAGCAGGAAACCTGTTATTTACCGATGCTTCCAAGTTCTACAGTTCCTACATCAGTTCCGCACAGCGACTGCCAAACGGCAACACACTGATCACCGAAGGATCGGACGGACATCTGATCGAAGTGACACCGGAACATGAGATCGTATGGGAATATGTGAACTTACTTTAAAAATATCGGGGGAAACTTTAAGATGAACATGGTTTACCGTGCATACCGCGCACCATACGAATGGGTACCGCAGGCAACACACGCAGAAGAAGTATCTATCGAGCCGCTGGATGTGGAAACCTTCCGTGTACCGGGAGCATCCAAAGGAGCAGGAACCGGAAAGGTAACTGTAGTTGCAGGTGTGGATCCGAACCGATCCAGCGTAACAGGCATGAATGGGGACGATGAAGACAGTGATGAAGAGAGACTGGACTTCTGCGTGGCTTCTGTAAAGAAGGGCGACCTGAAAGAAGAATAATAAGGAAACGAAAGATATGGTATATGATGTAAGTATCATCGGCAGCGGTCCGGCAGGTTTAAGCGCAGCGATCTATGCAAAGCGGGCGAACCTGTCAGCTATAGTGATAGAAAAAGAATATGAGGGAACCGGACAGATCGCAGAGAGCGGTCGGGTAGACAACTATCTGGGAATGCCGGGAATCAGCGGGTATGATCTGGGAGAGACATTCCGGGAACATGCCGTAAAACTCGAAGTTGAATTTCTGGAACAGGAAGTGACCAGGATCCAAAAAGAAGAGTCCGGACAGTTTCAGATGACCTTCTCAGACAGTTCTGTGATCGAATCAAAGACCGTGATCTATGCAGCGGGAGCATCCCCACGGAGGGCTGATATTCCGGGAGAAAAAGAATATGTGGGAAAAGGCGTTTCCTACTGTGCGATCTGCGACGGATCCTTTTACCGGGGCAAAAAAGTTGCCGTGCTCGGCGGCGGAGATACCGCACTGGATGATGCCGCTTATCTGGCAGGTCTGGCGGAGCAGGTGTATGTGATCCATAGAAGAAAAGAGTTTCGTGGCGCAGTCGTTACAGTAGATCAACTGAAAGAAAAAGAGAATGTCACGTTTGTACTGGAACATCAGGTGAAAGAAATCACCGGAAAAGCGAAAGTGACAGGTGTTGCTTTGGAAGACGGAACAGTGATCGATGTAGATGGCGTATTCGTAGCCTTCGGATCGGTTCCGCAGACGGCACTGGTAAAGGATCTGGTGGAACTGGACCCGGCAGGCTATGTGAAAGCAGACGAAACCGGAGAAACCAGTCTGGCAGGACTGTATGTGGCCGGAGATGTCAGAACAAAGAAACTGCGCCAGGTAGTGACAGCGGTTTCCGACGGAGCCAACGCAGCAACAGCGGTGGCTGAATATTTGAAATAAAAAGTAACGTTCCGCAGGATGATCCTAGAGCGTGTCTGAAAAATCATTTCCGCAATCTGCAAGCCCCACTTTGCGGTATATTTTACCCTCATTCGGTTGCCGTAGCCCGCTACGCCGCCCTCATTCGGATAAAATCTCCCACAACTGAGACTCGCAGCTCACGAAAAGCCTTTTTCAG
>ENA-OQAZ01000634-OQAZ01000634.1-human-gut-metagenome-genome-assembly--contig:-NODE-634-length-19096-cov-8.769150_pt1 | contig 19096 bp, 15 predicted proteins | sample MGYA00242737_ERZ504531 | MGnify/ENA primary metagenome ERZ504531 (study PRJEB26092, sample SAMD00036244) | human gut metagenome | host: Homo sapiens | study: EMG produced TPA metagenomics assembly of... | reverse complement strand
CTTTGACAAATGAGCTATTAACTCTCCTTGTTTTACCCGGCTAACGATAATAAGCCTTTGTTCGTAACTGTACTTCATAAAAAACACCCCAAAAGTTTTGTGTCTAACTTTTGGGGTGCAGTACAAACTTATGTTGAGACAGCCTCTTAAAAAAAGGAATTTAGAAATGTACCGTTTCACAACGGCATTTTTAAAAACACTTGGGGCTATTTTTGAATTACCCCAGCTGTATTTTCCAAGTGTATATTTTCTGCAGCATAATCAGGACGGGTATCTCCCCAATTGACTCTACATCCTTCCATTTGGATGTCGGATGCTGTGTGGAAGAAGAATCCATACGTTTTTCCTTTTAGAAAGCCTTCTCCGTCGCATGGACGCTTATCGTATACCCCACCTTCAAAAGTGGTCCGTTTGTGAAGGTTTACTTCTACCTGGTCAAAATAAATTCGGTTGATTTTGTCTATCGTATCTCCACTGATAAAAATTCCGTTTTCACTTGTACATTTGATATTGTGGAAATAAATACGGCTCACTTCTCCACAAGCACCTTTTACGGCTCCTTTCGGGAAACGCCATCCGGCATCTTTATGATTTCCTACTGCACGTGGGAAAGATGTGACGTAAATCGGTTCTGCTTTTCCCCACCATACATCAGAGAAGAAGCGGCAGTCTACAATCATGTTTGAAAAGATGACATTGGTAACTGTACCTTCATCACGGTTTTGAATACCTATGCCCCGGTTGCTGTCTTTGATGATGCAATTAGTGAATAACACATTGTTGATTTTGTCCATGTTTTCCGAACCGATTTTTACGGCGCATGAACGTGAAGTCATGGTGCAGTTAGTCACTACTACGTCTTCACAGCTTCCATACTGTTCAAATTCACGTCGGTTCTTCAGACAGATACAGTCATCTCCTGATTCGATGAAGCAGTTGGAAATACGTACGTCTTTAGAGTGGTCTATATCAATTCCGTCACCATTACGTATTTTCAGGTTATTAAGAATGCTGATACCATCAATCATTACATTGTTGCAACCTATTAAATGTACAGTCCAGTAAGCGCTGTTGCAGATGTTCACATCGCGTATGACAAGTTTTTCTATGTTGGTCAGTGTCAGAACATGTGGACGTGGGTCGAAATCGGTGACAGGTTTCAACTCATAAGAATCTTCCAGTTCCTTTCCCATGAATGCAACTCCGTTTCCGTCAATGCTTCCAGTTCCGGTGATTGATACATTTTTCAGGTCCTTTCCACTAATCCACATCATGCCTTCTCCTCGGTTGGCACCGAATGCACTTTCTGTATAGATGCTTTCGTCTGGATTTGCCAGCAAACGGGAGTTAGGGGCCAGTTGTAGCTCTACGTAAGAAGCTAACTTAAATGGTCCGCAAAGAAACGTATGCCCGGATGGAACAAGCACTGTTCCTCCGCCTGCTTCCGAACAAGCATTAATAGCTTTCTGAATGGCTGAGGCGTCATCGGTTTTTCCATCTCCCGTAGCACCATAGTCCATAATGTTGTAAACCCCTGTTTGAGGTGAATGGCATGCTCCGAATAAGAAGATGCTAAGTAGTGCAAAAAGAATGTGTCTTGTTTTCATTATGCAAATTTTTTACGTTTTTATTCTGCAACCTCAATTAAGGAAGGTGGACAATCTTCAGGAGTATTTCCCCATGTTTTGTTGGGAGTATTTCCCATTGTAAATACCATCTCACCTCCTGCTATAATATCTTTGTGCGAAATATAGTTCTTGGTATAAGCTTCCCGTTTAAGGTTACTTTTTGTATGTAGATATTTTCTTCAGAGGCATTCTCTGCTTGAAGAATAAATGATTTTCCATTTTCCAGATGTAGTACAGCTTTAGGGAATGAAGGACTGGCCAATACATAGAAAGGTGAACCTGGGCAAACTGGATAAAATCCTAAAGAAGCAAAAATATACCAGGCTGACATCTGTCCTGCATCGTCATTACCTGAAAGTCCTCCTGGAGCATTCAAATATTCAGTTTCCATGATATGGCGTACTGCCTGTTGCGTTTTCCAGGGCTCTCCTGCATAATTAAACATGAATGCGACTTGGTGGCAAGGCTCATTTCCGTGCCAATAGCGGTGTTCGCTGAACATCGAATCCAGTTTTAGTGCAAATTTTTCTTTTCCTCCCATGTACTCCATCAGTCCGTATGGATCATGTGCACATACCATGTGTAATGGCAAGGAGCTCCTTCTGTGATAAATTTGGCAAACTGGAATGCGTTTTGTTCTTTCAAGAACGTGCCGTCAGTATGTCTTCCTTGCGCATAGTCAGTTTGCGGGTCAATCACATTACGGTAATTCAGGGCACGTGCGGACAACAACTTGTAATCTTCGTTCTTTTGAAGCTTTTTGGCTACTTGGGAGAGAACAAAGTCATCGTAGGCATATTCCAACGTACGTGACACCTGTTCTTTTGTGTGGAAGGCATCGGGCACACTATCCTCTAATGGGATGTAACCATATTTTAGGTACGATTGCAGTGCACGGCGTCCCATTCCATTTTGATAGTCTTTTTTATTAGCAGGTGATTCGAAAGCATTTTTTCGCATGGCTTTGTAAGCCTTTTCTATGTCGAAGTTACGTATACCTTTTATGTAGGCATCTCCTATAGCCGCAATACAATGATCGCCTATCATAGCTGCCGTATAGCTGTTCCAGCACGGGAAAATAGGGAGCCATCCTCCTTGTTCAAACTTATGAACAAGCGATTGCATCATGTTTCCTCCCTGAGTAGGATATAACAAGTTGATAAGTGGATGCAGGGCACGATAAGTATCCCACATACTGTAGTCATCGTAGTATACTTCATTCGATGCCAGTTGGAGAATCGAATCTTTTTGGGCGAAAGCTGGATACCTGCCATCTACATCATTGAATGTATGTGGTAGGAAAGAAGCTCGGTAGAAAGCTCCATAAAATTTCTCCTTGGCTTCCTGGTCAGGAGTTTCCACTTCGATAGCAGACAAGTGTTTTTCCCAAATGGCAGTAAGTTCTTTCTGTGTCTGGTTGAAATCCCAATGCGGAATTTCTTGTTGCATATTCTTTTCAGCTCCTCCTTTATCGGTAAATGAAGAAGCCGCTTTGACTAATATCTGTTCGTCGTTTTCTACATGAAAACCTATATATATGCCGATGTTTTTTTCTTTCTCAATTTTAATTTGTCCCGGGAATACACTATATTCACGGAAAGTCCCGAATTCGCAAGGTTCTTTTTGATAGTCAATGATAAAATGACCGCTGTATCCGGCAGGTTCTCCCCAGCCTTGATAAATGCGGTGTACGGGGTTGTATCCGTAGATACGTTTTTGAAGGGTATCTATTTCAATGTATCCTTCTCCTTCATCGCTGTTAGGATTGACGATGAGGTAAGCTTTTCCTGCCTTCTGGTAGGTAAAACGGAAAATTGCAGACCGTGAGCGGCCTGTCAGTTCAGCCTGAAGATGCTCATCAGGCAAGGTTACGGAATAATAAGCAGGAGTTGCAGTTTCCTGCTCGTGTAAAAATTTTGTTGCTCTCTTTTCTGGCAGGCATCGTAAGGAGTCGAATGAGGCGGTTAGCGTCATGGAACCATAGTCTTGTGTACATCCGCCTACAATCCAGTGAGAGTTGCGGAATCCTTGAAACAAGGAATCACGATAATAGTAGGGAGCAATACATTTGAGTTCAGTGTCTTGTGTTTGTGGAGTCCAGAAGTTCATACCATTCGGCTCTAATACGGCAGGTAAAGTCTGGCCGTATTCTTCGGTGTGCTTACCAAACATACCGGCAGTATGAGTAGTACTGGCGGCAGTACCGACTCTCGTATCAATATATGACAATAAGCTATCGGTGGTATGACCGTTAGAGCAAGAAATGATTAGTGGAGCAACTGCTCCATAAATCAGACATCTGAATAATGTGGTAAGATGTGCCTTCATAAATCTTAAATCTACATGATTGCTATTTTTATTTCTGCAAAAATAAGAAATTGCAATTATATGATTTGTATGGGTTTAAGACTATTCAACTCGTGTGTTTATTTATTATAGAATAAAGTCTTGAAAAATGATAAAATGAATAGTAATTATCGGTGAGAGATTTCCCTCACCGATAATTATTATGGCTATTAATCATAGAATCCCGGACAGTTTTGAGTCCAATTAGTGTTATTGTTCAAAATATCCACGCTTAACGGCCATATACGGTTTCTAGGGTCACGTGCATTGGGATTGTATTCATCTTTGAACCCCCAAGGTTCTTCAAATTTCCCAAAACGAATCAGGTCATTGCGACGCCAATGTTCATCTAAGAATTCACGGCCACGTTCGTCTAAAATATCACCAAGTGAAGGTGTTTGGTCCAATAGTGGAGCATGTACATATGAACGAATTTGATTAAATAAGCTTTGTGCTGTATCATTTCCTGTTGCGATACCTCCACGTACAATTGCTTCACATTTTGTTAAGAGAATATCTGCATAACGGAAAATAGGAACATCATTATCTTGTCTACGGCTATAAATATTGTAGTCGTTTACATCTGGAAAGAACTTGATGGAACGATATCCTTGTGTCCATCCCGTTATGTTAGCTCCTACATTAAGGTCTGCATTCGGAATTTGAGGATTCCCATCTTTATCGACTCCACTTGCAAGGGTGATGTCTTTAGTGAATGTAATATCTGTTCCTTCATAGGTGTTCCGTACAGTTGTAGGATCTCCTGTGGCATTATCGTATTGATATACATCAAAAGTAGATTCACTAATTTTGTCACCTACATTACCGGCAATTACATCGTTACGACGGTCTCCTGGTAAACAGAACAATTCCACAAATTTGGGAGTCAGTACCATATTTCCTCCTACGGAATTAGTCATTTCGATACTATAGAATCCATTTTTTTCCTGTCCACGGCGCCAAGTACGGAAACGGGCATAGTTCAAACCATCGGTATCTGTCGCAGCGTCATAGGGCATTGCATAGATGAAATCTTTGATTTGCGAGCCATTGGTGTACATAAACTTGATTTTGTAATCATCATTCAGATTGAAATGTTTAGAGTTGATAATTCTATCACACGCTGCAATGCAATCGTCAAGCTTTGCATTAGGAGCGTCTGGATTCCAATCACTCTTTGTTACATCTTTTGTGTATACATTCCAGTTGATATATAGTTTTGCCAATAAGGCATCTACCATCCAGCAAGTCGGCTTACCGTATGTAAAAGGATTCACTTCTGTATAACATTTATCACGTACAGTCAGTAATTCTGATTCAATCCATTCGGCTACCTTGGCACGTGGAGTACGGTCTATACGTTCACCTTCTGCTAAAATGTGATCTATAATAGGGGTGTCTCCCCAAAGATCCATCAAAAGGAAAGTGTAAAAAGCACGTACGGCACGGACCGGAGCTACTGCGTCTACGTCTTCACCACCCAGGTTAAAAATTACCTGATTACAATTGGTGATGGCACTTTGCAAATCATTATAGACATTCAGCTGATTTTTAGATGCATCAGGATCAATCATGTGCAGAGAAAAATTAGCCATGTCACGCCCGTTCAGGTAATCACCGTCAAAACTAACAGCTGTATATTCATCGGAATTACATGATACACCTTCGTCAAAACGACGTCCAAGAGCTCCACGAAATCCATAAAAAGCATTACTTAATTGTGCTTCAGTAGCAATTTCTGAATCAGGAAGTTCTGTATATTGAGATTTAATATCTACATCCAGATCAGTACAACTGATAGCTGTTAGTGCCAATATGGCACTGGAAAAAATATATCTTGTTTTCATATCTTATATTTCATTTTAGGGTTAGAAATTTACGTTTACACCTAGCATGAAGGTACGTGTACGTGGATAAGTCGTGTTACGCCAATCGATACCTGGTTCCAGGCCGCCTAAATTAATTTCAGGGTCTATACCCTTATAACCAGTAATAGTAAATACATTATTACAAGTTGCGTAAATTCGTAAGTTGTTGACCCAGTTCCCAAGTTTCCCGAAATTATATCCAAGAGTTAAAGTTGCCAGACGGAAATAAGAACCGTTTTCAATGTAACGGTTAGATGGAGCTTGTGCACGTGTATCATTTGCATTTTGCTCTGCAGCGACTTCTGCTAATACATTTTTACCGTTCTTGATTAAACTTACGTTGTTGTAGTAGGCACGGGTTGCATTGAAAATTTTGTTTCCTGCAACACCCTGGAAGAACGCGTTCAGTGTCCAGTTTTTCCAAGTAAGGTCATTGTTCCATCCATAAGTAATCTTAGGCTGTGCGGAACCGGCTTTTCTACGGTCTGTATCGTCTGGTGCATCAGTTGTACCTACTAAATTACCATCGGCATCATAGTCGTTGAAGATAGAACTACCAGATTCATCATAACCGGCCCATTCGTAAACGTAGAATTGGCCAAGGGGAGATCCTTCCATGATTCTCTGTACGGTAGAACTTGTGTAACCTCCAATATCGGGATTACCCATGTTAATATAGTCTACTGAATAAGTATCATTTGACAGTTTCTTTACAATGTTCTTGTTGTGTGAGAGATTGATAGATGTACTCCATGTAAAGTTACGAGTTTGCACAGGTACGGCATTGATAGTAATTTCGATACCTTTATTGCTGATATCACCTACATTGGCGGTCATCCATCCATAGGAGTAACGGTTGGTTGATACCGGATAGTCATAAATCAAATCGCTTGTACGTTTGTCATAATATTCAATAGTACCGGTCAGTCGATTGTTGAAGAAACCGAAATCTAAGCCGACATTAAACATGCTGGTACTTTCCCATTTTAAGTCTGGATTCGAATTACGGGTTGCTCCCAATATATGATATTTGTTAGATGTTCCATTGGCATCCACGTAAGTAAACCATCCTGTAGAACCATAAATTTGGTGTGCATAGAATGCATCAAATCCTAATGAGTTACCACTGACACCATAACCCACACGAAGTTTCAAATCATCAAATATATCTTGATTCTTCATGAAGTTTTCTTCAGTGATACGCCATGCAGCAGATACAGAGGGAAAGGTTGCCCAACGGTGGTTTTCACCAAAAGCAGAAGAACCGTCTCGACGTACAGTGGCTTGTAATAAGTATTTGCTATTGTAACTATAGTTTACACGTCCATAGAAAGATATCATTCTTAATGTTGAGAGATTATTACTAATAACATCATTGATATCCAAACTGTTACCCATTCCCATGTTGTGATAACCTAAGTTGTCGTTGTAGAAGTTATAGACTTTTAATCCAAAGCCGTCATTGTTATCAGCTTGTTCCCAAGAATATCCTGCCATTAAACCAACTTTATGCACATTGGCAAATGTATGTTCCCAGTTAAGGTAGGTTTCCATTTGTTTGCGAATATTCTCTAATGTGCTGCGATCGGCTTGTCCATGACGAGAAGATAAGTTTGGAAGTTGGGTTTGTGTACTATTATAGTTACTATAAATATACTGTTGGTTTTGATAAGAAAGATTCAAATTCCAGTCTAAACCGTCAATGATATGTAAAGTTGCTTTTCCTACACCTTGTAGTAACTTTTCTTTTGTATCATAACGGTCTTCATTAATCATAGATACTGGATTGTAGTTTTGTGAGATAGATGTATTACTATACCAGCTACCATCGGCATTTTTTACGGGAACTAATGGACTGTAATAATACATTGCATCCAGTACACTTTGTCCAGTGCTGCCAGTAGGCCCTGTTGAACTATTGCGGATACTGGCATTCAGACTAAGTGAGATTTCCAAATGGTTATTCAAAGCTTTTGTTTGTACAAATGAACGTGCAGTCAGGCGGTCCATGCTCGTACCTCTTACCACACCTTCACGGTCTTGGAAGTTAAGTGAAGCACTATAATTCGTTTTTTCATTGCCACCATTAATGGATACGTTATGATTATGGCTGAAACCTGTGCGAAGTACTTCATCTTGCCAATTTGTATTAGCTACATTTTTTGCATCATAGTAGGAAGAAATATCAATATTATTTTTATTGGCAAAATCCAATACTTGGTTCGCATCCATCATATCCAGCGTTTTCATGGTGTGATCCCATGCCACATAACCGCTGTAGCTTACACTCGTACGTCCATCTTTCTTTCCTTTTTTCGTAGTGATGATAATCACACCATTGGCTGCTTTAGAACCGTAGATAGCGGTTGCAGATGCATCACGCAATACATCGATGCTTTCGATGTCTTCTGGAGCTACCAGAGAGATACTTACTCCCGGTACCCCGTCTACTACGTAGTAAGGTTCCATAGCCTCACCGGTACGCAGTGAAGAAGCACCACGCAAAGAGATGGAAGCCGAACCGTTCGGGTCGCTGGTATTGGCGATAGTCAGCCAGGAACTTTACCTTGAAGCATCTGAGCCGGAGTTGTAATAACACCGACATTCATATCTTCTGCTTTTACAGTAGTAATAGAACTGGTTACATCTTTACGTTGCATGCTACCATAACCAATAACAACCACCTCGTCTAAAGTTTCTGTATCTTCTTTCAAGGTTATATTCATTCTATTACCTCTCACTACATTTTCTTGTGAAAGAAAACCGATATAAGAGAATACAAGTGTTTTACCTTTCTCTACTCGAAGAGAAAAATTACCATCCATATCAGTCACGGTTCCGTTGGTAGTTCCTTTTTCAATGACGTTTACGCCAATTAAAGGGTCACCTGATGTACTTTGTACGCGACCTGTCACTGTGAGCTGCGCAAATGCCCATGAGACATTCATCAGAAAAAGAGCCATAAACAAAGCGAATGGCCTTAGTCTTGCATTTTTCAATTGTACTTTACACATAAACTTAGATTTTTAAAAGGTTAGTTTTTATCAAATCTTGATATAGATTTTTTTACGATGAAGGATGTAGCCGGTTAATCCCATTACTGAGCAGAATAGTAATGAATAGATAAGAGAGGCCAGATATTCATCTGGAACAGCAATGGTGATTGTTTGATAGATAGCGTCTTTTATTTCCCATTGAGAGAATATGATTGCCACAACCTCACTGAGCACGTAAAGGAACAAAGGATTCATTCCGAAAACCAGGAAGAAGGTCCATCCTTTATTGATGTTCTTTACGTCTATTACATACATAAGTAATGCCAATAACAGAGAGCCCCATCCACATGTGACTAAAACGAAGGTGGTAGACCATACCCGTTTGTTAATCGGCATCCAAATGGAAAGTACATAGCCGATGACCAGCATAATTACAGCTGCTGTAATGAGCTTGACAATCCGTTTGTTTACAGATATCTTTTCCAGCAACAGTCTGCCACACATAAATCCGATGAGCGTGTGGGCTACGGCAGATAGTGTGCCGGCAAGGCCTTCCGGATCAATCGGACTCTTTTTGTAAAGATGGGCTTCTCCAAATACGCCTCTGTCGATGACCGCAAGCAGATTGGTGTCATCACAGGCATAGCCATTTCCTGTCAGAAGTAAGATGGAATAAGCAAGAAGTAATCCACCGCAAATCCATGGGAGATACTTATGATTGATATAAATAACCATAAGCGATACGATGCCGTAGCATAGGCCAATTCGCTGCAATACACCTGGGATGCGTAGCGTGTCGATGGGGAAGAAATCTCCATTGCACACATATCCAAACCAGTCAATCGCTAATCCGATTAGAATGATAAGGAACGTACGCCGAACAATCTTTTTGACCACTTCCGAGGTAGGTTCGAAATTAAATTTCCGAAGAGAAATGTAGGTGGAGATACCGACCATAAACAGAAAGAACGGGAAAACCAGGTCGCACGGAGTGAGTCCGTTCCATACAGAATGACGCAACGGTGCGTACGAAACGGGGCCTCCGGCATTGTTTACCAGAATCATGCCACATACCGTGATGCCGCGTAAGATGTCTAATGACAGCAATCGTTTCATGGTGCTTTCTGATTAATGGTTATTGCAATTCTTAATTACTTATTCGGAAACACTTCATTAAATACTTCTTTTGCTACGCTGACACAGTCACCTTCCGGTTGCGATGCGTACGGATTGTGAGCAAGTGTCCAAGGTTCTTCCATGGCATAGTAGTCCAGTTCTACCATCGGTTTGCCATCAAGCACATCCTGGAGTGTCTGCCAGTAGGCTGCCCAGCGTTTGTAGTAGAAGTCTTTCAGAAGACCGTTCCATTCCTTGTGAGCATAGTCACGAAGACCTCCGTCGTTGGCACATACGCGGTTTCCCCATGTGGTAATCTGTACGCGGGCATTCCATTCGTACAAATCTTTTTCCTCTGGAGTAGTTCCGAGGTTGCGGGCCTGTTCAATCCAGCGTCCTACGCGGAATTCACTTCTGGTGCCTAACAGACGGTCTTGTGCCAGCAAGATATTCAGAAACTCTTGTGAGTGAGCTGCAAAGTTCTTTTTGTCGAAACTCTTGAAGTCGGCAATGGTCTGGTTGTAGACGATACGTCCTCTGTCGGAGAGTGACTGACGGACGATGTCTACCAGGTCATATTCAAAGTTGTTGTTGCCTTTGTATTTGTCAGCTACTTCCAGCATCAGGCGGGCTGCCGCTTCCGTGCTGGTCGGGTCATAATAATTCTGCATCTTAGACCAGCTGGATGCCTGGAAGTTATTCAGTCCGGGACGGCCGCAGAAAATGGATTCGTGAGGGCCTTGCTGGTTATTGCCAAACGGGCAGTTGTAGATGCCGTCGGCAAGAATGCTCCATGCCTGTGTAATTTTCTCATCCCGTACACCGTAGCGTGCGAAGAGATAGTCTTTTAACCATTCTTCCTTGGTGAATTTCTCCGGACGCCAGGGAAGTTCGCACATCAGCTCGAACATCACCGGATTGTTTTCGCTGCCTTCCATGGTCAGACCGATACCTTTCAGATGGGCGGCTAATGGATTGTTCTTGGTAAGGTAGAAATTGTTCAGCAACTGGTCCATACGTCCGTGCAAACCCACGTTGCCTCCGAAGTTCTCTATCATACAGAACAGCCAGTCGTGCTGCTCATAACCCTTTTCACGTTTCCAGATAGAAGGAATACCCCACATCGGGCGGCATTCGCTGAACAGGTCCAGAATCAGGATATCCCCATTGTTCAGGTTCTTGATCATCTCCGGGCGCGGGTTTTCCGTCCATCCCTGAATCACCCATGTAGCCTTCGGATTGACATCCTTCATTGCTTTAAGTACGGCTTTTCCGGCTGCATCAAAATCTACACTTCCCGCATCTTCAAGTTCGTGGAACGGGTCCATGGAGTAATAGTTGGCTTTTCCGAACAGTTTTTCCAGTTCCTTGTAATATAAAGAAGCAATTTCATTGAAGCGTGAGTCGGTAGGAAGCAGGAAAGCAGGACGGGTAAATCCGTTCCACAATGCGGGTTCGGTTACGTTTAGTCCCAGTTTCTTATTGGCATCATGAGGTACCATACCGGAATAGCCGGAAATACCGGTTCGATGCCGTATTCGCGCATACGCTTCAGAATCTTCTTCTGCAGTGCTTCCTGCTGTGTGTACCAGCTGTCCGGATTGGGACCGCCCCATCCTTCCAGGTTGTTCATGGCCCACCATGCCAAGAAAGCAGGTCCTGCAATGAATTTATTGATTTCTTCTTTTGAGTAACCAAGTTTTTCCAGCATGTTTTTCCATACACACTCCTGACCTACTACTGCCAGTGGCAAGTTGATGCCATGCAGTGCCATCCAGTCGATTTCCTTTTCCCAGCGTTCCCAGTCCCAGAAAGCCATGGTATAGGAATAAGTGCAATAGTTGAAATCGTAGCGTAAGGAGAGGTTGGTTTCCTTGCGTACCGGAGTAGAAACTTTCGGCAAGCTTTCCGGCAACTTGGCAGTCATGCCGTTCCATGAGAGATGAATGCCTGCGTAATATTTCAAATACCAGTTCAAGCCGGTAGCGATGTTTACGTAGTTGTTACCCCGAATAACTACTTTGTCACCTTTCTGGTCGAGTTCAAAAAAATCGGATTGTCCTTTTTTTACTTGTATGATGAATTTCTTGGAAGCTCCCGAATCAATCTTTCCAGAAGTCCGTTTACGGGATTACTCCATAACTGAGCAAAAGGGAAGCAAAGACATGCTAATAGGATAAGTAGAAATTGCTTGGTTTTCATAATAATTATTTTTAAGTATCACAAAAATCATGTTTTATCGGGAATTTGAGGAGGAAAATAGTGAAGAAAAGGGAGAAAATAGTGCATTGTGGTTTTTACGCCTTTAAATTGACCTATGTCAAGACACTCTCCGCGCTAAATGTTGTAATTTTGTCACGTTTTTTAGAGAGTTAGTACGTGGAACAGGCAATTCAACAAACAGGTATCCGGAAAGGCTTGACGAAGCTCGTGATTCCTATCTTTATCGAGACTTTATTGATTATGATGTTAGGTGCTGTCGACACCGTTATGCTGAGTCAGTATTCCGATGAAAGTGTGGCAGCAGTAGGGGTGGTGAACCAGATTGTAATGTTTGCTTTCCTTATTTTTGAGGTAATCAATATCGGTACTTCTGTGCTGTGTTCGCAGTACCTGGGAGCAGGGATGAGGAACAAGATGGTGCAGGTGGTCGGTGTGTCTTTGTTGCTGAACCTGGTCGTGGGACTGGTGGTCAGTGCCATTCTGCACTATGGAGCAACTACATTATTGGGATGGATGGGACTTCGTCCGGAACTGCTGAAATATGGTATCGGTTACATGGAGATTGTAGGTGCGTTTGCTTTCTTCCAGGCTATCTCGCTGACCATTTCCGCGTCCTTGCGTAGTGCCAACAAAGCCATTTACCCCATGCTGGTTACGGTGCTGGTCAACGTGATGAACATTATCGGAAACTATTCTCTGATTTTTGGTAAGTTCGGCCTGCCTGCCATGGGAGCAGAAGGAGCGGCCATATCTACCTCCATAGCCCGTGGGGTGAGCATGATTGTCTTGTTTGTCATTCTCTTCAGAAAACATATTCCGTCTTTCCCGATGGCTCTGTTCCGTCCTTTTCCTTGGATAGAACTGAAAAACCTGTTGAAGGTGGGAGTCCCTTCTGCCGGGGAGAATATGTCGTACAGTTTTTCGCAGGTGGTCATCACCTATTTAATCAATATCTTAGGAAATGATTCGCTGGCCACACGAACCTATACGGTGAATACCACCATGTTTGTCTATCTCTTTGCCATCGCTATGGCACAAGGAGGAGCCATCAGTATCGGTCATCTGGTGGGGCAGAAGCGGATACGTGCGGCCTACCTGTTGGGAAAGTACGTCATGCGTCTGTCCATTTTAGTATCGCTGGGACTTTCGTGCATCTGGGCCATATTCGGTCATACAATCTTCAGTATGCTGACGGACAACGAGAATATTATCCGGTTGGGAGTGACCATTCTCATTGTCGATGTCATCGTAGAGATAGGGCGTGCCGTAAATATCTATGCCACGAATGCCCTCCGCTCGGCAGGTGACGTGAATTATCCTTTTTATGTCGGCCTGATTGTGCAGTGGACGGTTTCTGTCGGCTTCAGCTATCTGTTCGGCATTCATCTGGGCTGGGGGCTGGTCGGCATGTGGTGTGCCTTCCTGCTCGACGAGAACATCCGTGCCTTTATCTTTGTGAAACGGTGGAACAGCCTGAAATGGGCGAAAAAAGGTTTTGTGAAGTAAAAGCTACATGTCCGATTGAATCAGGCAGAAATAGAACAGGATGATGCAGATAATGTCGATGGTAAGTGCAATGACCGACCAGCGCAGAAACTGCTTGTTCTTCTTGACGGCTCCGTAGATGATTCCTAAAATGGCGGACAGGAATACACCGGCTACGATGCCAAACAAACCTTGTACGGCCACTCCCAGCAATACAAGGATTCCCATGGTGATAAGAATGTTGTTTTTCATGTCGGTTCAGGTTTTGTAATGAAAAAGGGAGCACGAAGCTCCCCGTATGATGTTTTTATAAGCTGGCCTTGATGGCGTGAATAACGGCCGAGGTAAATCCGTCGTGCTCCAGCGAGTTGATACCCTTGATGGTAATTCCTCCCGGAGTAGTCACTTTCTCGATTTCTGTGGCCGGATGTGCATTTTCGTTGTTCAGCAAAAGCTTGGCTGCCCCTTCCAGTGTTTGTGCCAGCATGGTCTGTGCATCGTGTGGCTTGATACCCAGTTCTACTCCTGCCTGCATGGCAGCTTGTACGTATTTCAGTACGTAGGCAATGCCACAGGAAGTCAGCGAGGTGGCTGCTGCAAATTGTTTTTCCTCAATCAGCATGGAACGTCCCATTTCGTTAAAGAGTGCAGTCAGGGAAGTGATTTGTTCTTCCGAAGCATTGCGTGCGGCAATCAGTGTCATGCTGGCTCCTTCTGAAATGGCCGTGTTAGGAATGACGCGGAACATTGGCATTTCCGGGTCTACGAAATGTGCCAGGTCTTCAAAAGTCAGTCCTGCAGCCACTGATACCAAAATCTGTGGTCCTCTCAATCTAAGCGGCTTCAACACTTCTTCCACTTTCCACGGCTTGACGGCAATAATGATAATGTCCGCATCTTCTGCCGCTTCTTTATTGGAATGTGTTACGTGAATAGCAGGAAATTCCGCTTTCAGCGCGTCCAGTTTGCCGGCACTGGGGTTGGATACCGAAATTTCTTGTGCCTGAATATAATGTCCGTTGGCCAGTCCACGGGCAATGGCACCTCCCATGTTTCCGGCTCCGATGATTGCTACTTTCATATCTTTCAATTTTGAGTTCTTTATTCGCAAAGTTATAATTAAAAATGAGAGTTGGGCTATATAATGGAATTTATTTTGGTATTCAATTTACAGAAATTGATAAGTTTTGTTGCTATAAAAAGAATGTGCTGATTTACAGTTCCTTTATATTTGCCAGTACTTCCTTGCCAGTACTCCAGTACTGACGGGGAAGTACTGAAGTACTACTATGGAAGTACTGGAGTACTTTCTTGAAAGTACTGAGGTTTGGAGGATGATTTGGAAAAACTTGGATAAAAAAGTATTAATTGTAATGAAGATAGATGTACTATCTTTGTGAAAAAGAATATGATATTATGAGAAACGTGCAATTTTAACTTTCTGTTTTGAGAACACTCTTCCTCATATCATTTTTGTAGAAATGGCGACTTTAAAAATAGAGTAAGATGAAAAAATGGATTGTGAGTGCCTGTCTGCTGATGGTGCAGGCTGGAGCATGGGGCAAGATTACATTGCCCGACATTGTGAGTGACAATATGGTATTGCAACAGCAGGCTGAAGCTTGTCTGTGGGGAAAGGCAAATGCTGAAGTGTATAATAATTTGCAGATAAAGTTGACTTGCGACAAGGTGGCACAGCCTGTTGCCGTACGCTATTGCTTCCGTGACTTTCAGCCGGGTAATGTGGCCAACTTGCGTGAATTGCCGTTGTATCCGTTCCGTACGGATAATTGGGAATAAGCGGATTTCTCTTAATATAATAAAGCCGGACTTGCCTTATGTGGGCGGCAAGTCCGGCTTTTATTTTGTGTATGTATGGTGAAATTTATTTTACTTCTTCCAGATACAATACCCGGCTGGCATAATCATTCAATTTATGATAGTCTACCTGATGAGTATAAGGAATTTCCAATCCGTTTTCCATCAGGAATGCTCCACTGTAGACTTTCCCTTCAAAGGGCAACGGCTTATTGTCAATCCGGTTCAACTCTGTGATACGGTAAGTCTTGTCGGGATGAAGACCGGCCATTGTTACACGCGGTAAGTGTTGATTGACAAAGTGTTCAGTCTTCCACCAGTAGAATACAGCCTTGTCTTTCTCCGGACTGGTATACATTAAGGAGGCTACTCCCAGATGGTCGTATGGAGAAACAAGGCGATAAATATCTCCTAACTGAACTACCGGACGGATTTTCTTGTAATCGGCTATTGCTTTGCGGCACAGTTCTTTTTCTTCATCGGTCATATTTTTAGGCTGGATTTCCATTCCTAATCGTCCACTCATAGCTACATCGATGCGGTATTTAAGTGGAACGGTGCGGAAAGTCTGGTGGTTGGGAGCCGCACTGATGTGCGAAGCCATGGCAATGGCAGGGAAGAAGTAAGATGTTCCCCATTGCATGTAGATGCGTTGCAGTGCATCCGTGTTGTCGCTTACCCAAAATTCATCAAAGTAAGGAAGATAGCCATAGTTGGCACGACCGCCTCCGCTGGCACAAGCCTGAATCACTAAGTCCGGATATTTGGCACGGATACGCTGGCATACACTCTCAAAGCCTTTGTGATATTCTATGTACATGTGGCTTTGCTTGTCGGCTGCCAGATAGTTGGAACCGTGATTCATAATGGCCATGTTGGCATCCCATTTAATGTAAGCGATGTCGGGGTACTGTGTCATCAAGTCGTCAACAACCTTGAAAACGAAATCCTGTACCTCCGGATTTGCCAAATCGAGTACGACCTGAGTACCTCCACGTCCAAGAACCGGATCACGCTGAGGAGCTTTCAGTATCCATTCAGGATGTTTTTCATATAATTCGCTGATAGTGTTTGCCATTTCCGGTTCTATCCAGATGCCAAACTTGATGCCATGTTTCTTTGCATCCCTTATCAATCCTTCAATACCTTCCGGAAGCTTGTTTTTGTCTGTTACCCAATCACCCAGCGAAGAGCTGTCGTTCTTACGTGGATATTTGTCGCCAAACCATCCGTCGTCCATCACGAAAAGCTCGCCTCCCATTGAAGCAATGTCGCTCATCATCTGGTCCATTCCTTTCTGGTTGATGTCGAAATACACACCTTCCCAGCTGTTCAATAAAATATCACGAACCACATTGCCATGAGCCAGTTTGTAAGTACGTCCCCATTTGTGGAAATTACGGCTTGCGCCGCTCAGCCCTTTGTCGCTGTAAGTCAGGGCTACGGCAGGCGTGCGGAATACTTCTTTTTTAGAAAGCATGTATGAAGAGTTTTCTTCGTTGATGCCGGCATAGAACTGATGATAATCGCTGTCGTCGGTATCAATTTTCAGTTTGTAGTTGCCTGTGTAGCAAAGGGCGGCTCCAATGACTCTTCCTGTATTTTCCTGTGGTTTTCCATCGAGTGAGAACATCACTTCTGCATGTGAGGTATGTGAATTGCGTACCCCATCTTTATTTTTAATTACGGTCATTCCCGGCTGTAGCGGTTCTTGTGTCAGTTGTCCTTCGTTTGCCCATGAACCAGACAGGTGTGAAAGCCATACATTTCCTCTGCGAATGGGTAAGTAGGCAGAAGAGAACTGGCTCAGATATACCGGTTTCTTTTCTGTGTGGCTTATCTCCGTCCAAGTTTCTATCATGTCTACATCCTGATATGCTTTGTAGTGCACGTCGACATAGAACGGATATACTTTGTCTTTCAGGTGGACAGTCGTTAATGTAGACTGCTTCTCCTGATTGGTGCTGACGCTTACTATCTCCATTTGTGTAGACATGTTGCCGTCGGCGTGTTTTACAGAAAGAGCAGCTTCTCCCGTACAATTCATTCCATATACGGGGTAAGCCGTATGGTTACAATTAGATGCTTCATTGATGTGTTGCAAGTCTGTTTCACTCAGCTTGCTTCCATAGTAAAGATACTTTAGCTCACCTCCATTGGGCGCATTCAGTACGAGCGATGTGTTAGGGGTAGAAATACAGATGTGCTGTGCCATTGCATTTCCGGCCAAGAAAGAAAGGCCTGCTAAAAGATAAAGTTTGCTTTTTGCACTCATGCTTTTCAGTTTTGATAATAGATTTTGTTTAATTATTTATTTGTCTGCAAAAATAGGTGTTGTTTTGTGATAAAACTGATATGTTTTTATCTTATTTTTGTGGGAAACAGAAAAATAGAGAATGAGACGCTTTTTCTGAGAATAATAACTTTTAATTATGGCCTTATTTTGTCCCTCTTTAAACGTACTGCTATGGAAAAGTTGTTGAATGAGAATTTTATACGAGAAATAACTCCTCTTTCAGATAAAGATTGCTTTTACATTGCCGATCGGCATAAGAAAGAGTTTACATATCCCATGCATTGCCACCGTGAGTTTGAACTGAATTTTGTGGAGCATGCACCTGGAGTGCGTCGTGTAGTCGGGGATTCGGCTGAAGTGATAGGTGATTATGATCTGGTATTAATTACGAGTCCTGACTTGGAACATGTGTGGGAACAAAATACGTGTACCTCAGAAAATATCCGGGAAATAACTATTCAGTTTGTTCCTTCTTTTATGAACGGGCTGGCGGAAACGAATCAGTTTGATATGATTCGTAAAATGCTGGATAAAGCACAGTATGGGCTTTGCTTTCCCATGGATGCCATGATGAAAGTATACTCATTGATTGACAAGCTTCCTGAGATGAAAGGATTTTATGCCGTGGTACATTTCCTGACCTTGCTTTATGAACTTTCTTTGTTTACTGACCAGGCGCGTACTCTTTCAAGTTCTTCGTTTGCCAAAATAGAGGTACATTCAGACAGTAGGCGTGTACAAAGAGTACAAGATTATATAGGAAAACATTATCAAGAGGAAATAAAGCTGAAGCAGCTGGCTGATATGGTAGGTATGACCGAAGTATCTTTCAGTCGTTTCTTTAAGTTGCGTACAGGTAAGAATTTGTCAGATTACATTATTGATTTGCGGTTGGGGTATGCCACGCGTCTGCTTGTTGATTCAACGATGGCGGTCGCTGAAATCTGTTATGAGTGTGGCTTTAATAATTTATCTAATTTCAATCGCATATTTAAAAAGAAGAAAGGATGTTCCCCCAAAGAGTTCAGAGATAATTACAGAAAGAAGCGTACCATTATTTAATGGTATAATATATAATTAAGGAAGGCCCTCTTTTTATCTGGTATTGAGAAAAGAGGGCCATTTTTCTGTTTAGGTGAGGAATAAATGAAACTCGACCAGTATATGATAAAATTATATCATTTTTATCAGTGGTACATATTCCGGAGCATACCCGTTCACTTTCCGGCAGCTTATTAGGGTATAAAACCATACCTTAAAAGCGTAATTTTTATCCGTTCATCCCCTAAAAGGATGAAAAAATGGATAACCAGACATTAA
>ENA-OQAZ01000633-OQAZ01000633.1-human-gut-metagenome-genome-assembly--contig:-NODE-633-length-19116-cov-1.958871_pt1 | contig 19116 bp, 20 predicted proteins | sample MGYA00242737_ERZ504531 | MGnify/ENA primary metagenome ERZ504531 (study PRJEB26092, sample SAMD00036244) | human gut metagenome | host: Homo sapiens | study: EMG produced TPA metagenomics assembly of... | reverse complement strand
CAGAATTAAATTATGTGGGAAGTATCACGATTGACCAAAGCTTATGGAAGCGGCGGGCATTCTGGAATATGAGCAGGTACAGATTGTCGATGTGGAAAATGGAAACCGTTTTGAAACGTATACGATTGACGGAGAGCCGGGCAGCGGCATGATTTGTTTAAACGGTGCGGCGGCAAGACAGGTGCAGGTCGGCGACCATGTGATTATTATGCATACTGCCAGATGGATACAAATGAAGCGAAGGAACACAAGCCCAAGGTTGTTTTTGTTGATGAAGACAATCACATCAGCCGTGTTTCTAATTATGAAAAGCACGGACAGTTGTCGTAATGATTGTTGTGGAATTGTTGTTGTAAAACGTCCGTTAGGAAGCTGTCGGGAGAAGCGGGATAAAACCGGCTTCTCCCGATTGTTACAATTGTTATAGAGAAAAATTGTTCATTTCTAAAATGCTATGGCTGCCCAGTGCGGGAATCCTGTATTTACAAGGGTTTCCCGGTAAGTGAGAGTAAAATAAGTAATTTATTCAGCGGATATACTTTGCTCCAGTTCCGCAACGATTTCTTGAGAAAGTTCTGTACGGGCTGATACCTCCTGGACACTTTTACCGCTTTTTAAAAGCTTTACAGCAGACTGGACTTTTTTAATTCCGGCAGCTTCGCCTTCGGTGCGCCCGGCTTCGCGTCCTTCACGGCGTCCCTCTGCACGTCCACGGTTTAAGATATCTTTTGCTTCATAGTTTAATACTTTTCCACCCATCTTCTGCTCACTCCCTTCGCAACATTTTTATATTTAACAGCAAGATGTTCTATGACTTTACGTGACATATCAAGAATGGCGGCTTTGGAATACCGGGTTAAGTCACCCATCTGGCAGGCGATTTCAAGCCGTTCCCTGATTGAAGCATATTCTGCTTCCAACTGCTTTAACTTCTTCTTGTTTTCTTCCAATTCTTTAAAATCTTTCTCATACGCAAAAATATGAAACGGTATCAGAAAAAACAGTTTCTTTTCAAACAGTTCATGAATCGTATAGCGTTTTACCTTTAATACCGGAACGGTATAGGATACCTTTCCGCCCGGTGTCAGCACTTTAACCATCATTTCTTCGGGCGTATTTTTAGTATGTCTAAGTGATACGATTGCTGAATCCGGGAATTGTACGGTCAAAATATTTGAGGTAAACTCTCTGTTTTCTAAAGCAAGCTGTGTATCATACTCAAACATTCGCACAATCATGGTGCCGTCCTCGGTACTCTGACATTCAATGTAATATCGTTTGCGCTGTGCTGTATTACAGTTGGCAGTTCGTCCATACGGCTGATTTTTCAGTGACTGTGCTATCGGTGCTGTTTCTTCACTGATAATTTCAAAGCTGGAATCTGTAATCCGTTCCTGCTCACTGCCGTCCGGCATTTTAATAAAATGCTCATTTTGTAATAAGCAGATGGTTTCTTTTCCCGTGTAGTGCGTATGAAAAATTTCATTGACGACCGGAATCATTAACTCCGTACAGTCGGTTAAAAGTGTACGGAATACATCATCATAAGGTGTATTATCCATGCATTGGTTCCTTTCTTTTATTATACTGGACTTGTGGGATTGTCGACAAGCATTTCAATGGATTTTCTAAAATTTTTTCAAGTCTTTTGGGATTTCAAACCGGTTATAAACGAGGTCTGAACGAATATAGAACAACATTTCAGAAGCCACAGTAAATTCCAAAAAACATGATAAAAAATACAGACGAAATCTAAAAAACCTAGATTTCAACAATTAATCAGATTTTAAACACGTAATAATTCATGTAAACCGTGCTTAAACCGAGATTTAGAATATATTCTATTAGTAAAACAACATACTATAATTTATTTTGCAATAGTAATTTAATATATTTCTAACTAATATTTTTGGCATAAAAATCTCCTTTTCCCAGAAATAAAAAAGACATAAAATATCAGTGGATGGCCACCAGACAAAAGCCATACCGATATTTTATGTCGTTCTTTTATTTTAATATTAAATTGATGTTGGGGGCAACCCCCTTATTCCTGCTTGTTCAGCCGCCGCTGTCTGCGGTGTTCGCGCTCCTGAATCTGGCGGTCATGCAGTTTTTCAGCACCCGCTTCATCAGTCTGCTTTAAAATTTTTACGGCATAATACTGTTCATCATCTGTATGCTTAATTTTAAAACGGCCTTTAATCAGACCATGTTCTTCGCAGAAAAATAAACCGTAGTATGTCTTTGCGTTGGTTGCAAACCATTTGATTTTCCGTTCCATCGGTTTTCCACATAAAAAGCAGTTGCAGGAACGCACGCGCCGGTCATTTGCCGCCTTTTCCCGTGTATCAAATGCCCTTGAAATATATTTGCTGTAATTGTCAAAATTCATGCAGATTTCTTCCTTGCGTCGCTGCGGCACCCGATAGGTATCAATACTGTAAAATGCTTTTACCTTTTTAAAGTCCAGCCGTTTCATAATCTGCGCCGTATAGCGTGCATCGGATAATGCCATGTGGTATTGCTCGTTTTCTGCAATGTGAAGCTGCTCAATGGCTGCCTGCAGTGACAGCCGTTCCTTTCCGTTTGAAAAGCACAAGCTGTATAATTTCTGGACATCGTAGAATAGAAATGGCATCGGAAAATCCGGCTCAATGGCATAGTGATTCAGATTTCTCTGGAGTTCCACCAAATCCATACTGCCCCATGTGCAGAAGGTATAATCCTGCCCGCACCAGGCAAGAAAATCCAATGCGGTATCCACAAAATGCTCTCCATCGGCAAGCATTTCCTGTGTAATCCCAGTCACTTCCCCGCAAATGGAATGGAGTACCGGATACACTTGCGGACACACCAGCCGGTCAAATTCATCTATGACTTCAAATTGTTCATTGAGTTTTACTGCACCTATCTGGATAATTTCAAACGGCATACCCGGCAGCGCATCTATTTTTTCCCTTTGCGCTCTGATTCCACTCTAAATCGAATACAATATAATTCATCGTTATCACCAATCCGCTGTTTTTTCAGCTGCTTTTGTTCTTTGATTATATCAGAGTTTTATCTATCTGCAAAGTATCTGTTCACGTTTGTTCACGTTAAAACAAATCCAGTGTATTATCCAGATATATTTTCTCCCGGACGTGCAGCTGATACTCAGGTTTTGTCATATAATATAGAAGAAATTCTAAAATCAGTGCGCTTCCCAGACCTCTGCCTTCAATTTTAAAGTTGGAAAATCCCATTGGCAGATAAATATTTTGAATATCATCAATCCCGATAAAACCGGGATTTGTCATGGCTTTGGAAAAACGGTAGCCAGTCTTTGCATCCGGTGCATTACAGCGGTGGTCAGGACAGTCTTTGCCGAGATTGTTAAGGCTCACGGCTTCATAACAGCGTTTTCTGTCCATACAGCCAAAGAAACAGCATTCGTTGCACAAAAATTCCACCTTGTTTTTTTGCAAATCCGGCAAAGTATTGAGCCTGTCAAATGCCTTGTTCAATCGGAAGTCCGGTACAACATACAGAAAATCATCATTTTTTACTTCATTTAAAAAGTCCGCGAAATCTGTCAGAACCTTGGTTGTCGATGATACAAAATATAGGTCTGGATAGTGTGATTTTAAGTAGTCCAGTAATAAATCCGAGTGAATAATCACACCGTTTTGTACACGGTCATTTTCCGAGAGCAGGGCACACAGCGCATTGCATTTTTTATCAGCAAGGTGTACGGGTTCTAACTGCGAGTTGCTAAAGGTAAGCCGTGCGGAAATGCCGTATTCCCGCATGAGTGCAAAAACTTCCCGTGGATCCCGGTTTCCCGATTCAACACGTCCGCGCCCCAGATACAGTCGGCCGGTGCACCGTAGACAGAAGCAATGTCACACCAGTCGTAAAAATATTCCCGGTGGTTGTAAAACAGCGGCAGGAAAACGCTGTATAAATCGTAAAATTCAAACAGGCCGGAAGGTGGTAATATGCGGTTTTTGTGGTTGAGTGTTTCATAAATGCCTACAAAATCGCGTAAATAACAGCCAGTCCGATGACAATCTGGATAATCGCAAAACGAAAGACAACCTGAGCGTCAGACCATTCTTTGTTCTTGCGCATATGGTCATGAATCGGTGTGCGGATATTTTTCATCAGATTAATATGAAGGAAACGCATAAACGAAACCTTAATCAGTCCGAGACCGCCGTCTAAAATCAGCATAATCGCTACCGGAATGTATAAAAGCGGGTGGTGCAGCTTTAAGAATACAAATGCAATAAAAATACCGATTGCACGCGAACCGGCATCGCCCATTAACAATTTACTCGGTGAAGCGTTAAACCACAGATAGCCTAAAATACATACAATCATTAAAAGCACTGCATGACGGAAATACGGTTCAATGTCAAATACACGGAACAGCACGTAAGCAGTAGAAAGCGTTACGGCAGAAAGTGTGCCGCACAGTCCGTCCACGCCGTCAGAGCAGTTGGTCACATTAATACTTACCCAGATTAAAACGACAATTAAAAATCCGTAAATCAGCGGATGCAGTGTTACGGTTTTTGAAAAGAATGCCAGTTCAAAGGTATTCGGGTTGTAATGCAGATAAGTAAATGCAGCCATTAAGGCAATGACAAAATCAATCAGTCCTTTTTTTTAATTCGCCCCCACGGAGAAGAAGAACTGTCATCTAAGTAGCCGCTTAACATTGCCGCAAGCGTTAAAATCAGATAAATGATAATTTCCGCATCCAGTTTGATAAATAACACGCAGGAAAGTGTGAAAGTCAGTATAAAGATAATTCCGGCACCACGCGGCTTGCCAACGGATTTGGAACCGTTGATGGCATAGGCACGTCCGGCATCGCGCGGAAGGATATTCTTGCCTAAAGCAATGGCTGCGCAGGTTAAAATAAATGCAAACAGCACACTGATAAAAGTAACTTCTTTTATCAAATCAGAACTGATTAAATTGTAAATCATTGTAATACGTACTCCTTTTTTGTATACATCATTATATATGTTTTTCCCAAAGTATAGCACACTTAGTTTTAGTTTTGTACAAAAAAGCAAAAAAAAATATAAATAGTATTTATCTGTAGAGTATGGTACAATTAATAATCATAAACGTGCAGACAGCAGAATAAAATTTGTAAAGGCGGAGGCGGAATATTTATGGCTAAAAAAGACTCAACAGATGTATTTATGACAGAACTGGATGCGTATCTTTTTGGGGAAGGTACGCATTATGAGATTTACAACAAAATGGGCGCACATAAGGCAGTAAAGGACGGACAGGAAGGGGTCTATTTTGCGGTGTGGGCGCCTCATGCAAAGGATATTTTGTAGTCGGTGATTTTAATGACTGGAAAGCCTACGGATACGATATGAAACCGGTATCAGACGGCGGCATATACGAATTGTTTATACCGGGTGCAAAGGTTGGTCAGATGTACAAGTTCTTAATTGTGACACCGCAGGGAGAAGCAATTTATAAAGCAGACCCGTATGCCAACGAAGCCCAGCTTCGCCCGGACAATGCATCTATTATTACGGATTTGACAGGTTTTCACTGGACCGATAAAAGCTGGGTTGAAAAGAAGAAAAAGGAAAATCATTTAGAAAGTCCGATGGCAATTTACGAATGTCATCTCGGCTCATGGAAAAAGAAAGAGGACGGCACCGAAGACGGTTTTATGAATTACCGTGAGATTGCGCCGGAGCTGGCAGACTATGTAAAGGATATGGCTATACGCACGTGGAACTGATGGGTATTGCAGAATATCCGTTTGACGGTTCATGGGCTATCAGGTAACAGGTTATTATGCGCCAACCAAACGCTACGGAACGCCAAAGGATTTTATGTATTTTGTGGATTACATGCATTCGAAGGGAATCGGAGTTATTTTGGACTGGGTACCGGCACATTTTCCAAAAGATGCATTCGGACTGGCGGAATTTGACGGACAGTGTCTGTATGAATATGCGGATTCCAGAAAGGGTGAGCATCCGGACTGGGGAACAAAAGTTTTTGATTACAGTAAAAATGAAGTATCCAATTTCCTGAATTGCAAACGGCATGTACTGGGTGGATAAGTTCCACGTAGATGGTCCTGAGAGTCGATGCGGTGGCGTCCATGCTGATATCTGGATACTGGGAACGGGAACGGAAGGGCAACTGGATTCCGAATAAATACGGTGGCAACGGCAATCTTGAAGCGATGAGCTTTTTAAAGCATTTTAACAGTATGATGCGCAAGCGTTTCCCACAGGCGGTTACGATAGCCGAGGAATCAACGGCATGGCCGATGGTCAGCGGTGACCCGGACAACGGAGAATGCCTTGGATTTACATTTAAATGGAACATGGCTGGATGCACGATTTTCTTGAATATATGAAGCTTGACCCGTATTTTAGAAAGTTTAACCACAGCAAGATGACGTTTAGTTTAATGTATGCGTACAGTGAACATTTTGTGCTGGTGCTTTCGCATGATGAGGTTGTTCATCTGAAATGTTCAATGCTTGGTAAAATGCCGGGCGACCGGGAAAGCAAGTTTGCCAACTTAAAGCTTGCATATGCCTATATGTGCGGACATCCGGGCAAGAAGCTGTTATTTATGGGGCAGGAATTTGCCCAGTGGAACGAGTGGAGCGAAGAACGTGCATTAGACTGGTATCTGTTAGATGATCCGTCCCACAAGGAAATGCAGCAGTTTACGAAAAAGTGCATGAAGCTCTACAGCAGTTATCCGTGCCTGTATGCGACGGATTATAAGCCGGAAGGTTTTGCATGGATTAATGCCAATGATGTGGACAACAGTGTGTATTCGTTTATCCGCATCAGTCCGGATGGCAAAAAAAACCTGTTGTTTGTACTAAACTTTACGCCAGTGGCAAGAAAACAGTTCCGTGTCGGTGTTCCGGCAGACTGCAAGTACCGTCTGGTGCTGGGCAGCCACGAAAAGACGCAGGCAAAGCAGCTGACTGTGGATAAAGGGGACTGCGACGGATATTCCCATTCCGTACTGGTTGATCTGCCGGAATATGGAATTGCGGTTTATGAATTTACGGCAAAGCAGCTTGAGAATAAAACACGGATCTAATAGGATATCAGGGTCAAAAGGTCTAAACCCACATGAGCTTGCTCATAGGTGGGTTAATGACCTTGCGACCCGCCCCAATAAATATGGACAAATGCAGCTTGTATTCTGTACATAGTCTGATATGATGAAAGAAGAAAGGGTGGAAAGGAGCATACACATGAAAAAAATTGGATTTATCGGTGTCGGCATTATGGGAAAATCTATGGTCAGAAACCTTATGAAAGCAGGATTTGAAGTGTCCATTTATGCGCGAACCAAGGCAAAGGTTGAAGATGTATTGCAGGAGGGTGCGTTGTGGTGTAATTCTATCGGAAGCTGTGCGGCAGGAAAAGATGCCGTGATTACGATTGTCGGTTTTCCGAAGGATGTGGAAGAAGTATATTTTGCGGAAGGAAATATACTTGACAGTGCCGCCGCCGGTACATACCTTATTGATATGACGACCACCAGTCCACAGCTTGCAATAAGAATCTATGAAAAAGCAAAGAAAAACGGACAGCACGCGCTGGATGCGCCGGTTACGGGTGGAGATACAGGTGCAAAAAACGGAACACTCTCGATTCTAGCAGGCGGTGAGGAGCAGGATTTTCATGTCTGTATGCCGCTTTTTGAAGCCATGGGGAAAACGATTGTATACGAAGGCAGCGCAGGCTGCGGACAGCACACAAAAATGGCAAATCAGATTATGATTGCGGGTGCATTGTCCGGCGTGTGCGAAGCATTTGCTTATGCGCAGAAAGCAGGACTTGATATGGATAAGCTGTACGCTTCCGTAAAGGACGGTGCGGCGGCGAGCTTTCAGCTTAGTTCCCTTGGCGCAAAGATTTTAAAGGACGATTACGCACCGGGATTTTTCTTGAAGCATTTTATCAAGGACATGAAGATTGCCGCGCAGGAAGCCAAAGACCGTGATGTCAATCTGGAAGTTTTAAATACGGTGCTTGAAATGTATGAAACGCTGGAAGACAAAGGCATGGGTGATTTAGGCACACAGGGACTGATGAAGTATTATGAGGAATCCTAAATCGGACTAAATGAAATGTAAAAATGTGACGAAATACTATCTATAAGACGGTGTGTCTATAGATAGTATTTTTTTGAGGTGAAAAGAATGGATTTAACAATTGCAGCATCAGAGCTGGCAAAAGGCACCGACAAAAGTCAGGGTGCATCAATTAATATAAAAAACAATACACAGACAGAGGGAAGCACAAAGGCAGCAGACTTTGCCAATGTGCTGATATCCGGTATGCAGGTGAATCAGAAGGAATTAGACCAGAACACATATCATTCTTTATTAAAGGAAACCGATGATGTCAAAGAACAGCTTATGCAGAGCGCGACCAATGCCAAAGCCAATTTAAAGGCACTGTTCCAGCGCCTTTCCGGTGCAGATGCCGTAAAGATTGACGAGGACGGATTTAACCTGAATGATTTGTCACAGGAAGAAATGGTCGGTATCGTGGACCGCATTAAGATTGAACTGGCATCACACGGCAAGAAAGTTTATTTTGCGGGAGAGGGATTAAGCACTGATGAGATTGAACAGGTTGTCGGCAGTACGGGCATGGCAGAGGAAATTTCCAATCAGATGAGCGCAGGCAATCTTCCGGCAACACAGGAAAATGTGGAAGAACTTGCAGGCGCGGTGGATAAGGTTTCACAGATTTCCGATTTAAGTGGAGAAGCGAAAAATTATCTGGTGAAAAATCGGCTTGCACCGACAATTGATAATGTATACAAGGCAGAGTATATGCAGTCACAGGGCAGTCAGGGACAGCAGAACGCAAAGGTGACGGTAACGGAAGATGAATGGCAGCAGCTTATGCGCAGGCGGCGGCGGTTATCGGACGCGCCGGTCTTGAAGCCAATGGGGCAACACTGTCAACCGCACGGAATCTACTGGAAAATGACATTCCAATCACCAAAGAAAATATTTTATATAAAGTACAGTTAGACAGCTTAAATATTTCGGATTTACAGTCCGGGGACGGCTTAAAACAGCTGATTGGCAGTATTGTAAACGGTATGGCACAGGGAGAGAATGCATCGGATACGCTGTTAATTAACAGTACGGGAACGTATCAGACGGTTGCCGATGCAATCAGTACCGTATATAATGCGGACATCCGCCATGTGGCCTATGTAACGGAAAATGATGAAACATTTAATATTGAAAATTTAAGAAATGCAATGAACAGTGTCGATGCGGCTTCTTACCGTTTTCAGTTTGAGATTGGAAGCAAAGAAAGCACCATGGATTTTGTGCAGGAGAATGTACAGGATTATCAAAATGAGCAGGTTTATGACCGCTACGAGCAGTTACAGCAGATTCGTATTTTAATGACTGCCGATGCCGGACTGTTTCTTGCAAAACAGGGGGTCAATTTAAATGCCGAGCCGATTGCAAGTCTTATTGAACAGCTTGATGCGTATCATCAGGCGGTGGCACTCTACGCTGAGGATTCACAGGCACAGCAGAATACGGCAGGTGGTACGGCACAGCAGACAGCCGGAACGGCAGGCGCAGCACAGAACAGCTTGAAGGTCAGACACAGGCCGCAGTGGCAGGACTTTCCGGAACAGACAGCACAATGAATATGATTGTATCGTCTTACCAGACGGTCATGCAGGTCAAGCGCGCGCTGCATGATATTAAATATGCACCGGATGTATCAATGGGAGCGGTTGTCAAAGAAAAAGCCGAAAATGAAGTGATGACGATTGCCGACTTTGCGCAGAAGGGAAGTGCGTTCAGACAGCAGTTTGAGCAGGCGGGACAGGAATACAGGGCAGTCGGAACAGAAGTGCGTAAGGACCTTGGCGATTCGCTCAAAAAAGCCGTAGATGCCAGCACGGAAGACATTTTAAAGGAACTGAATCTTGAAAATACACAGGCAAACCGTGATGCAGTCCGTATTTTTGCGGAAAATCAGATGGAGATTACAAAAGAAGGTGTTGAAAATATCAAGGAAATCCACAGCACCCTTCAAAATCTGATTCGGAATATGAAACCGGAAACGGCACTTGCGATGATCCGTGAAAATATCAATCCGATGACAGAAGACATTCATACGGTCAATGCATACCTGACGGAAATGAATGCACAGCAGGATAACGATAAAGAGGAAAAATACAGCCGCTTTTTATATAAGTTAGATCAGACTGACGGTATCAGTGCGCAGGAGAGAAACCAGTTTATCGGCATTTACAAGATGATGAACATTTTTACAAAGGATGCCGGAGCGGCAATCGGAACACTGGTCAAGCAGAATGAAGAAATCACCATGGAAAATCTGTGCAAGGCATATAACAGCAGACGTGCCGCAGGCATGGATTATACGATAGATGATGAGGCAGCAATTCCACAGATTCAGGAAAAGGTGAATTATTTCGGTAATTTATTTGAAACAACAGGGGAGCATGTGACACCGCTCTCATTAAAGACGGTACAACAGCAACAGCCGATTGACGAACATTCGGTTGAAGCCTTCTGCGAGGATATTGAGGCAGCTTATGATGAAGATGCAGAAGCGGCTTATTATGATGAATACTTAAATACACTGCGTAGTTCATCTGCCATGGAAGAGGCGGTTATCAAAGAACTGACAGACAATGAACAGCCGGTAACGGTCAATCAGGTGCTTGCAATGGAACACATTATGCAGTCAGGCTATTATAACAGTGTATTTGGTGAAGATAAAAAAGACACTGCAAAAGCAGAGACATTTTTAGAAAAGTCAGGTGACAGACAGGCACTCGAAGCAGCGTATGATGATCTGGAAGAGGATGCCGCAAAAGACCTTGAAACGGCAGTTGCCGCAGATGACAACCAGGATTACGAAACAATCCGCGATTTGAGAATGCGTTACAGGGAAATCGGGTTAATCCGCAATTTAAGCCAAAGACATGATTACCGGATTCCAATGGTGACAGAGGAAGGTGTCGGCATGATTCACCTGACACTGGTACAGGATGCCAAAGAAAAGGGAAGAATTTCAGTTCACTTAAATACGCAGGAGCTTGGAACCGTTTCCGTAGAAGCAAAGGTTGGCAGTGACAGCGCCGAATTATACGGCATTTCCGATACGAGCGCCGATAAGCTTTCCGAAAAACTGGAGCAGGCGGCAGAAGAACTAAAGGAAAACAACGGATTCAAAAGAGGTGGAAGTCCACTGTCAGGATATCCGTACTGTACGCCGTGTAACGTATGATAAAGCGGCAGAAAGCGTGGCATCCGATAAACTGTACAAGGCGGCAAAGACGATAGTATATGCTTTGGCGGGAAAGACAGAAAATGCATAAGCGTAAACTGGCAAATGTGAAATTTTATGGAACAGGCTTATGGTTTCTTAGAAATAAACCGATATAATCAACAGATGTTTTATTCAGACAACAGAAAGGACGTATAGACAATGAGAATAGCTACAAATGTTTCTGCGATTGTTTCCAACAATGCTTTGCAGAAGTCACAGGACAGATTAACAAAGTCGATTGCAAGACTTTCATCAGGATATAAAATTAACAGTTCATCAGATGATGCCGCAGGATATGCAATTTCCGAAAAAATGAGATTACAGCTGCGTGGTTTAAATCAGGCGGATAACAATGCGGCAGACGGTGTATCCGTACTGCATACGGCAGAAGGTGCGATGGAAGAAATCCAGAGCATGCTTGCCAGAATGAAGGAGCTGTCTGTACAGGCAGCCAACGGAACAAACTCCGTTGATGAACGCAGTGCAATCCAGAGCGAAATTGACAGCTTAAATTCAGAAATCGACAGAATTTCAAGCAACACGGAATTTAATTCACAGACTTTAATCAGTGGTAATCTTTCAAGACGTGTTTACTCTAATTATGAAGGTGTCAATCAGATTGAAGTATCGGATAATTTTGTGGCCGGAAATTATGGCATTACCATTACACAGGATGCAAGACAGGCAATTGTGGTTGGTAACGGTGCGGTTACCATGAGTGATACTGCAACGGTTACAAAGGAGCAGGCAGGAACAATCAGCATGAACGGCTATGGGATTGAAATTTCCGAGGAGATACACTCGCAGGCATTATGGTAAGCTGGTTGACGGTGCGGATAAGATTGGCGGACGTGTTTTTGCAATTACGGCAGGTGCCACAAACGATACAAAGGTAAACGGCACAGATTATGCAGGCTATGAACCGCAGACAAGCTATGCCGGTAATAATATTGTATTTATGACAAAAGAAAGCGGCAGTTCAAAAACCATGAATATCACATGCAGCAATGCAGAGTTAGCAAATATGCTGGAATTGCCACAGCAGCAACAAATGGTGGCATGTATGCAGAAGGCAGTGACGTACAGGCCGAATTTACTCTGGACAATGACGGCAAGCGTGTGGGATTTGCAGACAGCGCAGTTATTTCAACAAGCGGCACAAGAGTAACGGTAAAGGATGTCAACAACAGAACATTTGTAACGGATGTACCGTCAAATGTGGCAGGTACACAGTTTTCTGATACAGTAAAAGCAGATGATAAGTCTACGGCAACAAGCACACAGACTGCAAAGGTTACACAGGAAGTAACAGATGTGGGAACGATGAGCGTTCATGTCGGTGCCAATGAAAATCAGGTGATTCTGATAGACATTCCGGCAGTTACAAGTTATACGCTCGGAACAGAAAATTTAAATGTCATGACATCGGTTACGGCAAGTGAAGCCATTGATACCATTGATACGGCTGTTGCTTATGCAAACCGTGTCCGTTCCCAGATGGGTGCTTACGAAAACCGTTTTGAGCATACAACCAACAACTTAGGAACAGCGTCTGAAAATCTGACATCAGCCATTTCAACCATGACCGATACAGATATGGCAGAAGAAATGACAGAATACACTTCATTAAATGTTATGACACAGGCGGCAACTTCTATTCTGGCCCAGGCCAATGAAAGACCGTCAACCGTACTTCAGATTCTTCAGTAAGAAGGTTTCAGATTATGAAAAGTGATTCGATTAAAACGTATTCTTACCGGGTGTCACAGGCATCAAAGTCGGATTTGATTGTTATTTTATATGATATTGCAATGGAGTCGGTGCAGGATGCGCAGGCGGCGTACCGGGAGAAAAACGATGATGAATATCATGCGTCCTTAAAGCGGGCGAAGCGTGTCGTAGATGAGCTGGAAAGCAGTCTGGATATGCAATATGATATTTCAAAGGAATTGTTTAAAATATATGTTTCCATGATGCGTTTTCTTGTAAAGGCAGATGCAGGGCATGATGTGACGGTACTGGATACAGTGCTTTCCATGCTTTCAAAGCTTCGGAAGTCATTTTATGAGGTCAGCAGACAGGATACAACCGGTCCGGTCATGCGCAATGCCGAACAGGTCTATGCGGGACTGACGTATTCTAATATGGGTACTTCAACCGAAATCGCTGAAAACACATCGGGAAACAGAGGATATACCGTATAGCGGAAAAAACTAAAAACTCCGTACAGGATAATCACCCTGTACGGAGTTTTTCCGGATTAATAAAGCTAGTTGAATCTTATTTTTTACAGCAGTTACCGGCGGCGTCTGTGGTGTCTGCGTGCGTGCAGGCTGCGGCATCTGGACATCTGATAATCCCTAATGAAGCAGATAAGAATGACAACGGCGGCAAAGACTGCCACAATTACCCAGATGCTGATAGAAAAGCACCAGCGCGGCTGAACCGTTTCAGTATCAGCATCCTGTGAAAGATACGGCAGGCGGTTATCCGTGTGTGCCGTGCCTTTACTGAATGTCAGTAAAGAAGTGGCAACCGTGTTATCGCCGTATTTAAAGCGGATCCCTGTTGTATAGGCATTGTCAATTTCTTCCGGCGTGTAATTTTCATTGACCGCCAGCGTAATATCGCTTACATTCGCATGATTTGGAATGGTCAGCGTAGAAGCACTCAGACTGAAATTTTCAGGATAGCGGCTGTATACAGCAGACTGATAATAATTTGAACCCGAAAAATAAGAGGAAATGGTATCGCTTGAAGCGGTAATTTTCTTAAAGTTATCAAATCCCCAGTCAAACAGTGTCCGTGTATCCGTAAAACGGATATTGGAATCGGAACAGTTAAAAACAACGCAGATCAGGCGCATATCATTTTTTTCCGCAAAGGTTACGAGTGTAAAACCGGACTGGTCCGTAAAACCGGTTTTGCCGCCTTTGCAGTATTCATAATACATCGGACGGCCTTTTAACATCTGGTGTCTGTGACGGAAAGTACGGCTTTCACCGGTCAGATTTGTAGGTCCGATGGTGTACGTATCTTCTGTCGAATCAATATTGACGAAAGTAGAGTTGTTATAACAGCCGCGGGCAATCATTGCCATATCGTAAGCCGTTGTATAATGGTTCGGGTCATAAAGACCGCTTGCGTTGGCAAAGTGGGTATTTACCGCACCCAGTTCTCTTGCACGGGCATTCATCATTTCTACAAAATTTTCCAAAAGAACCACCGACATGCTCTGCAAGACCATAGGCAATTTCATTGGCGGAATACAGTAAAAGTCCGTACAAAGCCTGTTCAACCGTATACTGTTCGCGACCTTTGTTGCAAGGTTAGAATCTTCCCATGTAACCGAATTGGCTGCGGCACGTGAAAAAGTAACAGTTTCGTCCATACTGCAGTTTTCCACGGTTAAAAGACCGGTTAAAATTTTTGTGGTACTTGCAGGATAACACTTGGTATAGGCATTTTTTTCATAAAGAATTGCCCCTGTATCGGCATCAATCAAGATACCGTTCCCCGCCGAAATTTCCGGTGCCTCCGGCCATGAAACCCCAGACTGTGCGGACTGCTGTGTAGAAGCCCCTGCCTCCTCTGCATAAGCTGTTGTAAATGTATAAGAAACCGAAGCGGTCAATGTTGTAAAAAGTAAAGCAACAGACAGCACCCTGTTAATCCATTTGCTGCGCATAAAAACCTCCATATAACAAAAATTCAATTAAAATCGTTTAATTACTAGTTTACGCTAAGAAAAACTTTCTGTAAAGTAGTAGTTGTGTAAATATAGGGGAATATTATATAATGTGCGTAAGCATGAGCCGTGCCGGCTGAAAGAGGAAAAAAGTGCTGTGCTTGCACAAAGCACTTTTAGACGATTTTAGCCGATAGGGCGAATGCCCGACAGTCCGGGAAAGCAGAAAGCTTTCCCGGACGAGCACGGCGAAGATAGCCAAAAATCAGCAAAGCCGAAGGCGAGCGTCCGAATAGAGCGGCTGAGGCAGCGAAGCAGAATGCAGAGCGCGTCAGCGCGAATTCGCGAGTGCGTGTAGAGAGCAGAACTGTGCTTGCACAAATCATCCGCGCATGGCACACAATATACGAAATCATTCAGTTAGGAGAAATAAATATGCGACTTAGAAATGTTCCCGGTGCAAGGGAAGTGATGGTAGAAAATGAATATGTATTTACAGAACCGGAAGGCATGAAAGGCACATGGCATGAAGTGTTTGGCAATGACAACCCGGTGCGGATTGAAATCGGCATGGGCAAGGGAAGGTTTATTTCAACACTTGCCGCACAAAATCCCGATATTAATTATGTAGGAATCGAAAAATATTCCAGCGTGCTGCTTCGTGCCGTTGAAAAACAGGAAGAATTGCAGCTGCCGAATCTGCGTTTTATCAGAATGGATGCAGAAAATATCTGCGAAGTATTCGGTGCGGGAGAAGTTGACCGCATTTATCTGAATTTCTCAGACCCGTGGCCAAAGGACAGACATGCAAAGCGACGTCTGACTTCACACCAGTTTTTTGCGCGGTATAACGTCATTTTAAAACAGGACGGACAGGTCGAATTTAAAACAGACAACAAGGATTTATTTGATTTTTCCGTGGAAGAAGTCAAAGAGGCGGAATGGAAACTGACAGCCTGTACATATGATTTACACCACGATGCAGCTTTAAATGAAGGAAACGTCATGACAGAATATGAGGAACGTTTTTCCAAGGCGGGCAATCCGATCTGTAAACTGATTGCCAAGCGGTAATACTGCATATAATGTTATCGGGGGCAAAAGCCTCAACTATGATATCTATGGATGATTCCGTGCTACGCACTCCTACGTCTACGTTCCGCTTCAGTTGACGCTAAACATGTGCCACTGGCACATAGCACCCTGATATCATATAATATAGAAAGAACATGAAACCGGAGCGTGAAAACAGTGCGTGTCTGTAAGTCAAGATGGCTCAACAGCCTTTCAAGAGAAGCGTATTGCAGAAAAAAGGTCAATAAAAAACTACTTCGTTTTTGCAGAAGCTGGAATGAGGTCAAAAAAAATGGTAAATACCGTCCGGGCTGTAAATGTAAATAAATGTACGGATAATAATACAAGGATTTTTGAAAAATATACAGAAAAAATGGTCGAAAGATACAGAATATAGGAAAAGATTTACAATAAATTGGCAAAAGATATGCCAAAAGTCTCATTTTCATAAAAATAAGAGTGTGTTACTATTACCCTTGCGATGACTAAAACGAAGGGAAGGTGTTTATGAAAATGAAAACAAATCGCAAAGTAAAAAAGCTGTTTTCCTATGTGCTGACGGCAGCCATGGTAATAACAGCAGTGACACCGGCTTTTGCAGGAAAAGTAAAAGCGGTGGCAGCAGGTCTGACACTGACAGAACAGTCCGGCTGGCTGGAAAGTGCATATGTGGAATGGCAGCCTGTTAAAAATGCAGAAGGCTATGTCGCATATGTAAAGGAGGCTTCCGCATCAGATGATGCGTATGAGAAGCTCGACGATACGTTAATCCGTCAGTACGCAGATTACTGGAGAGCAGATGCACTCGGATTAAAAGAGGGCAGCTATGTGATGAAGGTAACAGCCGTATTAAAGGACGGAAAAACTGTTTCAGAATCAACTTCTTCATTAGAGGTTGAAAAGTACGACAGAAGCGGCTTTGCATTTTCTGAAAACTCAAAGTTTCAGACGGCTTCAGGTGCTTACAATGATGACGGTACATTAAAGAAAGATGCACAGGTAATCTATGTGACACCGGAAACAGCAAAGACCTGTACGGCTGTAGTAAACGGCAAGGAAGTAACAGGTTTCCAGTCAATTTTAGATGCAAAGCAGAGTGCAGGAACAAAAGATACTTCGCCGCTTGATTTTCGTATCGTAGGCTGTGTTACGGCAGATGATGTAGACCATTTTTCAAGTTCAGCAGAAGGTATTCAGCTGAAGGGTAAGAGTGCTTACACCGAAATGAATATCACAATCGAAGGTGTCGGTGAAGACGCAGCTGTTCAGGGATTTGGTTTTCTTGTAAGAAACAGTGGAAATGTGGAATTCAGAAATTTTGCAGTAATGGCATTTATGGATGATGGTGTATCCTTAGATACAAAGAATTGCAATATCTGGGTTCACAATATGGATATTTTCTATGGCTCAACAGGTGGTGATTCAGACCAGGCAAAGGGTGATGGTTCTGTGGATATTAAGGGCGCATCTACCAATGTAACCGTATCGTATGTGCATTTCTGGGATTCCGGAAAATGCTCTTTATGCGGTATGAGTGACAGCGCAGAATTCCTTGTAACGTATCATCATAACTGGTTTGATCATTCTGATTCCCGTCATCCGAGAATCAGAGTTGCCTCAGTCCATATTTACAATAATTATTTTGACGGCAATGCCAAGTACGGTGTCGGAACAACCAAGGGAAGCTCCGCATTTGTAGAAGCAAACTACTACAGAAACTGCAAGAATCCGATGATGAGTTCAATGCAGGGTACAGATGCATTAGGACAGGGTACATTTTCAGGTGAAAACGGCGGTATGATTAAGGCATACAACAATATTACAGTTGGTGCTTCAAGCTTAATTTATGCCAATTCCGATGCCGGAACAGCCAAGGCAGATGCAGTAAGCTTTGATGCTTATCTTGCTTCTTCAAGAGAAGAAACCGTGCCATCTTCTTATAAGACCGTTGCGGGTGCAACAACGTACAATAACTTTGATACAAGCAGTGCTTATGATTTAGGCGTAGCAGAAGAAGATATTGATGATCCGCAGGATGTACCGTCAATTGTTACAAAATATGCAGGACGTATGAATGGCGGTGACTTTGACTGGACATTCCAGGAATCCGATGATACCAATTACAGCGTTGATACAGCCTTAAAGGCAAAGGTTGTTAATTACAAATCCTCTGTTCTTGCAATCGGCGGCTATAAAGGTGTAGACGTAGAACCGTCCACAACCGAAAAGGCAACTGAAAGCACAACAAAAGGCTACGGAAGCTACAACCAAAGCAACCGAAAGCACGACAAAGGCTACTGAAAGCACGACAAAAGCAACCGAAAGCACGACAAAGGCTACGGAAGCTACAACAAAGGCAACTGAAAGTACAACAGAAGCTCCGACAACAGCACCGGCAGAAACAACTGCAAAGGTACATAATTTCTCAACGGACGGAACAAGCAGTGATTTCTATACGATTTCCGGTAAACTTTCTTCCAATAAGGGCACAGTAAGTTATAACGGACTTTCGTTAGATACCTGCTTAAAGATTGAAAGCAAGACAAAGATTACATTTACAACAACAGCCAAGGCAGAACTGGTACTGGTTTTCAATCAGAAGAACAGCAGTGACATCAAGGTAGACGGAACTGTTTACACATTGACAGACGGTATTTTAAGTCTTGAAATTGAGGCAGGCAGCCACGAAATTACAAAGGAAAGTACAGGTAATCTGTATTATATGTCTGTTTCACAGCAGTCAGAAACACCGACAACCCCTGTGACACCGACAGAACCGACACAGCCGGAGCAGCCGACAACACCGTCTGAACCGGAAACACCGACAACTCCGTCAGAACCGGAACAGACAAAAGGTGATTTATACGTATCTCCATCCGGAAAGTCAACAGCAGCCGGTACACAGAATGCGCCGATGGATTTACTGACAGCGATTAACAGCATTTCAGCCGGATATACCATCTGGATGGAAGAAGGAACTTATAAGGCTTATGAACT
>ENA-OQAZ01000632-OQAZ01000632.1-human-gut-metagenome-genome-assembly--contig:-NODE-632-length-19120-cov-2.175854_pt1 | contig 19120 bp, 23 predicted proteins | sample MGYA00242737_ERZ504531 | MGnify/ENA primary metagenome ERZ504531 (study PRJEB26092, sample SAMD00036244) | human gut metagenome | host: Homo sapiens | study: EMG produced TPA metagenomics assembly of... | reverse complement strand
GAGCGTGGTAAGAAGCCACCCGCGGCCAAGCTCATCGTCATCGGGTTCGGTATGCCGGCGCACACGATGCCAGAGGGCGTCATCGTTGCTCCAGTTGACACGCTTGCGCCGTAGAGCTGCGGTGGGATTACCTTGCCTCGAAAGGGGATTCAGCCTCGGCTGGTAAAGCGGTAACCGAGAAATAAATCATTGAAGGGGGGAGGCGGTGCGCTTCTCCCCTTGTCTTATCGTTGCGATAGGTGCACTCCCTATACGTTTTGAGATGTTTAATATGAACAATAACAGAGATGTACCAGTTAACCGGAGCAGTCGCAGGTTCAGTTAAAATTGATGCCACGGCGCATTCCGTGCGCGGGCGGCCGACGATTTGATCGGAGGTCACCATATGCTGAAATTCCTTAACGCACTGGCCGCTCTCGCGACGGTCGGCACGTTCATCATCGCGTTTTGAACTCGTATGAGGTTCGGATTAAGGTCCGTAGGCGTACGCGCGGTGCGGACGGTGGACGGCATTTGCGCCGCAACAAGCGCAAATAAGAATGCCCGGGGTGGAGCCCGGGCATTTAACTAAACCAGAAAACTAGGCCGCCCGCGCTCCTTGTTGCTTACACGGGATGCGTCGCTTTCTGCTGTCATTTTACCCTCTTTAAGCAGATAAAACCACCGTATCCCCGGGTTCTCATGCGAGTTCATCCTAGGGCTTTCATCAAGCATATCGCGGTCGGGACTTAATTATAACAACAGATTGAATGATGCTTCTTACAGCCCTTGTCGGCCTTTCCAAGGCACTCAAGCAGGCTCGAAGCCCAAAAAGAAAGGTCACCGTCGCTAAGATGATGACCTAACTTTCTAACGCAACGGCTCTGCCCAGCTCTCCACAACTTGGACTGCCGTCGGCACCATTCTACCCTATCCAGAGTGCTGAATTTATCGAAAACTGCGAGATGGACTTCAGGAGCATTTAATGCAATCGCCTTTAAGCAAAGACCTCCTGTTTTACCAGCACGTTTAACCAAATTTACAGTTTTCATTTAACAAGATTTACGCATTTTGTTTAACAAATCAGGTTAAGCGATTACAAGTATAGTCACGGCGGCATATGAGCTGAGACGATAGATCCGAAATTGTGTCACAGTTTATCGCCAATTGTGAAACCAGGAGTTTACGACAGCTTCGATAAAAACAAGGGGTTAACTCAGCGAACACGGCTTAGTGCGTTGTCTATAATTACCGATATCCGGTAGTTTTTGCCACATACGACCGAGAAAGGATACAGAATGGCAACGTTGACTGGAAATAAACTTGCCGCTTTGCTCAAGGAGCGGGGGATGAGCCAAAAGGAGTTGGCGAAGGCAGCGGGCCTCACCCCAGCAGCGGTGAGCAGGTACGTTAACGGTGAGCGGGAGCCGAGGCTCTCACGGTTGCCGCCCTAGCAGAGGTCCTTGGGGTGAAACCCTCGGATATCATGGGAACCTCTGATGAGCAGGAGGTGGACACGGCTGTGAGCTTTATCGTCCGTAACATTGATAAGCTCACTGAAGCCCAGCGTGCCGAACTCATTGCTGCGCTTACAGAGCTTTAGGAAATATCGGATTTGTTTAAGGAGAACCTACATGTACTGTTACAAAGATGACAAGTACAACACGTTCAAAGAGTTAACGAGTAGCGGCGGATTATCCGACCCCAGCGACAAGCGAATGTTCGGGTGATTACCATGGAAGGCAATTACCTTTCCCCGATCATAGATGCCTGTAAGCCGATCCTGATTTTCGCTGCTGTTCTCTGGGGCATTGAAACTATCATCACGATGCTTATCAAAGATCACAAGAAGGCGAAACGAAAGCAGGCACGTGAGAAGCGCCGCTTGGAATATCAGGACCGTCGCATGGCCAACGATGCCGAGCACGCTAAGGTCACGAGAGCCATGCGTTACGACGTACTCCGTCGCGACAATTTTCACTGCGTCCGTTGCGGCAGGGGAAAGGAGGACGGTGTTAAACTGCACGTCGATCATATTGTCCCTGTCTCGCGCGTGGCAAATCGGTAATGGGCAACCTTCAGACGCTATGCGAGGACTGTAACTGCGGCAAAGGCAACAGATATGAAGAGTAATGTCATGTCAGCTACGATTTGAAATTATCAAAACCGTCGTAAAACCTGGTTTCAACTACGGGGAGTGTCAACTATCTTGGAGACGTATGGCATACAACACCAGCCTTAATGCCGCACGTTCGGTAAAAAACGATGAGTTCTATACCGCTACGAGGATATCGAGCGTGAGGTGGAAGCATATCTCGCATACAACCCGCGCCTATTCCACGGCAAAACTGTCCTTCTCCCATGCGACGACTACAAGCGTTCGAATTTCGTCCGCTATTTCTCACAAAACTTCTCCAGATTCGGCTTGGCCGGACTCGCCGCCACATCATATCAAGCCGACGGACGTGGGCAGTGCTCAATTATTGGGAAGGGTTTTCCGATTTACGGCGATGCCGGCCAAGGCATCCTTTCCAGCGACGGGGACTTTCGCTCGGATGAGATCTCATCGCTGCGCGACTACGCCGATCTCGTCATCACCAATCCGCCGTTCTCCCTGTTCAGGGAGTTCATCGCATGGTGCCTGACGGCTCCGGGCAAGTTCATATGCATCGGGCCCTCTTATGCCGCGACATATAAGAAGATCTTCCAGTCGGTCAGACAGGATGAAATATGGCTGGGCGCAACGCATCCGAAGCAGTTCATCAAGGTCGATGGGCAAACGGCATCGTTCGGGAATATCTCATGGTTCACGAATGTGGACCACAAGGTCCGCAACGGCCTGCTCAAATTGCAGACGATGGAGGACAACCTTCTCGAAAATGCGCGTCTGCGGAAGAAGCTGGCGGAATCTTACGGTGAGATCCGTTATCCGCGGTATGTGAATTACGACGCAATCGAGGTTCCTTTCGTCAACGCTATTCCCTCCGATTATCGAAAGGCTATGGGCGTGCCGACCACCTTTCTTGACAAATACAACCCCGATCAATTCGAAATCATAGGAACGAGGCTCGAGCTCGCCAAACCGATTAGGGAAGTCGCTGAGGCCGATGACCGATTTCAATCCGGCGGGCGATCGTTCTACATCCGCACGGGCGCCCATGAGCTGACCCGCGTCTACGACCGCATCGTCATACGAGCGAAGCACCCCTGGCCTTCAATATGATTATCTGCGTTTGTGCTTTCCGTTCGGGAAATAACTGCTTTTGCAGAGCGTTAGAAAAGGGAACGGATGCGAGGAGTAGGGAATCTAAAATAGATGCTGTAGAACTATTCAGGGCATCATAAATTGCAATCAAACCGTGGATGAGAGGAATAAGCATTATGGGATTACTGAATGATTCGCTTGGAAATCGCATTAAGTCGATACGTTCTCTGTTTAAAAGTAGCAAAAGGGCAGAAATGAAAACTATCAGTGATCGAGAGAAAGAAATCATTCTTTCTATTCATGCGTATGAAGACTCGGTTGACCACACTTGTTGGTAAAACCATTCATTTAAAAGCTGGGGACGAAAATGCAAAATCATATTCAAAATATGCCAAAGAATGTCAAGAATATTTGCGCTTTGGAGATGATATTGATCTTGCGTCTTCAGGTGGACTGGATCGATTTTCCTATCTGAAAATTTGTGATACCCCGCAGGTTCTTTTGACTGCAGGGTTTAAACAGAAGCCAATGCTGTACACGCAGAATCATTTGCGCGAAGCATTGAAACCAAAATCGAAAAATCATCCTCATCGCCATGGCTTTTCGATTTCCGAAATCAAGCGCTGGCCTGAGCTATTTAAGGCTCCAGTAATCTTGGCTGATAATCCATCCCGCGATGATGCACTGTTGGTAGTGCTTTGTGCGGTTGATGGCGACAAACTTCCGTTAATTGCGAGCATAAAGCCCGATGGTAAGGGACATTATGAAATGGATACTGTTGAAACCAATCTTGTCCTTACTGTTTTTGGCAAAGATAACTATATGAATTATTTCCAAGGGGCATTGACGCCAGACAAGTTGTCTACATAGACAAAAAACAGGGTCAAAAACTTGAGCGTCTGGCCGAACGCCAATTGTTCGGGAACTACTCAAGCCTTGACCCTTATAGTATTATACATCTGCCCCCATGAATTTACAAGTTAAAAGGAATGGAGATCATCGATAGGGCGAGGTCATTAACCAACAAAGCCCTTGAAACAAGAGACTCGTGTGAATCGCTGGCTAATCAGCACAATGTAGTAGGGCATGATTCACATGAGGAACGAATTTAGCAAATTAAGCAGCACTACGAGAACCGAAAAGAAGGATTCTCTAAATGGCAAAGTTAATCGTCGGTCAAAATGATCTGGCTACAGTGAATCCCAATCTCGCGGTAGAGTGGCATCCATCCAAAAACGGCTCGCTTTTGCCGTCTCAGATAACTGCCGGATCCAACAAGAAGGTATGGTGGTTGGGAAAGTGCGGGCATGAGTGGGAGGCTGTCGTCTCTTCGAGGGTGAAGGGACATGGCTGTCCCTATTGCTCCAATATCAAGGTTCTTGCCGGGTTCAACGATTTGGCGTCAAGGAGACCGGATTGTCTCAACTGGTGGGATTATTCAAAAAATAACATGCTGGGAATTTTACCAACGGCTGTCATGCCTGGTTCTAAAGACAAGGTGTGGTGGCATTGTCCCGAAGGCCATGTCTGGGATCAGCCGATAAACTCCTTTCTAAGAAAGAAGTCGTCCTGTCCCATATGCAGCGGTCGAAGATGCCAACAGGGTGAAAATGATCTTGCTACGGTAAATCCCGATTTGGCTGCCGAGTGGAGTCCTACGAAGAACGGCACTTTGCTGCCCACGCAGATTACCGCTAATTCCAACAAGAAGGTATGGTGGCTTGGTAAGTGCGGTCACGAGTGGGAGGCAACTATCTGTTCGAGAACAGCGGGAAATGGCTGTCCGTTTTGTTCTAACAAGCGCGTGTTGCCTGGATTTAATGACTTGGCGACAGCTTATCCGGAGATTGCAGAAGAATGGAACGATAAGCGGAATGGCGCCCTATCGCCAGAGGATTTTACTTACGGGTCGGAACGGAAAGTGTGGTGGGTTTGCTCTAAGTGTGGTTATGAATGGGAGACGACAATCAATAACCGCACAAACGGATATTTCAAGACAGGGTGCCCGAAATGCTCCGGTGAGCACTCCACGTCGTTTCCTGAGCAGGCAATCCTTTATTACATTAGGCAATACGTTGATCAGAATGCCGAATCACGCTTCAAAATCAAGATGGGTGGCAAGGAAGAGGAGCTGGATGTCTGGATTCCATCCATGGCATGCGGAATTGAGTATGACGGCGAGTATTACCATGCAGGGCGCGGTGAAAAGGACGCAGAAAAGGACCATGCCGCCGCAAACTCCTCCATACGGCTGATACGGTTGATAGAGTGTGGCCACAACGCAATTGAGGGCGACAGGATATATCTGGATGTGCGACATAACCAGAAGAGGAATATCGAACGGGCTGTCCAACATGTCGTGGCATTGCTAGCTGGACATCCTGTTTCCCTTGACATGGAAGCGACACAGCCGCCATTATGTCGAACTATAAGCTGGAGAAGGAAAAAAGTAGCGTCAAGGCGCTATTTCCCGAACTTGCGAAACAGTGGGATTACGAACGCAACGGCACCTTGCTTCCGGAGAATATTTCATATGGGTCGGAACGGAAAGTGTGGTGGATCTGCCCGGTCTGCGGCGGGAGCTTCTTAAAATCGGTCAATACCAGGACCGCAACGCGAACGAGAAACTTGCAGCATTGCCCTTATTGTCCAACCCGTAAGGGCGAGGCAAGCAGAAAGCCTGTTATTTGCCTGGAGACTGGAAAGACCTATCCATCTGCTGAAGCTGCGGCAGCAGAGGTGTCTAGAACAGGAGGGGCTATTTCGGCTGCATGTAGGAGGGTACAAAAAGCGCCGACTTTCATTGGAAATATGCCAGCGAATATGATAATTGAGCATTGTGTTCTGAACGATAGGAGACAGGAAAATGATATCAACAAGCATAACAGTCGAATTATTGCGTTCATGAGTTAAAGGCATCTCCGCAGGATAAACAAGGAGAACGGTTGCCCCTACATTGAGAAATATCACTCGTTCTCAGCTTGGCGGTATACTTGCAGCTCCCATTGCTTGCGCTCGACTTTTGCCACGGCAGCTAGAATGAATCCAGTAGCCAGCGAAAGGGCGGCAATAAACATGAACGCCACGGCTAAGATGGCTGTCGGGAGTCTGGGCACGAGTCCGGTGGCAAGGTACTCACTTACTACCGGCATGCCGCACATAGGCCTCCAATGCAGAACGCCAAAGCGACCAGCGAGAAGAACTTTAACGGGCGGTAGTCTTGAACAGCGTGCCGATCATGGCAATTACTTTCAGCCCATCCCTTACGGTATTCAATTTGGAGACCGAGCCATTGGGGCGATCACGGTATTCCACGGGGATATTCACGATACGCCAGCGCCGGTCGACGGCATGGATCGATAATTCGGTCTCAATCTGGAAACCCTCGGACAGGACAGGGAAGGTCTTGACGAATGGCCTGGACATGGCACGGTAACCGGTCATGACATCCTCGAAACCGTAACCGTATATCCATTTGATCATGCACGAACGAGGTCGTTGCCGAAACCGTGGAAGGTACGTCCGTTCTGCTTCGCATAGGTTCCGTTCGATAGGCGGTCGCCCACGACCATATCGGCCTCGCCCGCGAGAACGGGGGCACAAAGTGCCCACGCCGATTCCGCTGGTAGGTATCGTCGCCATCAACCATGAGATAGCAGTCGGCATCGATATCGCGAAACATCTGTCTGCAGACGTTGCCCTTACCTTGACGGGGCTCGTGCCTGACTACAGCGCCGCTCTCGAAGGCGATTCTGGCAGTGCCGTCGGTCGAATTGTTGTCGTAAACGTAGACAGACGCCTCGGGTAGCTCGCGGCGGAAGTCTTCGACGACCCTCCCAATCGTCGGAGCTTCGTTGTAGCACGGATGATTACTGCAATCTTGTCTCGACTCAATGCAGGCTTCCTTTCAATACAAACCTCCATATAAGGCTAACGTTGTTAATGTGACAGCGCAATAGTGCGATAGTACATTACCAATTATGCTATCATAATATCATCCGACCATCTCAAATAGAAAGTCACCACCATGCAAGTTCTTACTTCCGCGTTCTGCCGCGAGCTTTTCACGTCACTCGGTTTCGCTTACGACGATATACGCCACTGCGATCTCGATGCCCTCCAGGGCTATATCGCCATCGAGTGCGCCAGGTCTCACCGCGCCGGGATGACCCCGCACTTCATGACGCCACGTCGGAAGTCTGACAGTCTGTGCTGCAAAATGAAGCCGGAAGGCGGTCTTGAGAAGGCATATATCAAGATCGACTGTCTTGACCAGTGGAACGGTCGCGAGGCGATAAGCTTTAACTCTGACGGTTTCATCGGCTTCTGTGGATGGCCGACACGCAGAATAGCCAACCGTTTCTCAATGCTTTTCGACGTTGGCTGACTGAATACATGTTGGAACGTTCGCGCTAATTTCAAGTGCCTAATTATGGTGTCGTAGTATTGTGATACAATTGCTTTCGACGATAAATAAAACCTGGCTGATAGGAGTGGCTATGGGCAAAAGGAAAGTGACCGATAAAGACATCCGTTCGATTGAGTTTGCAATTGATAGTGTGTTTATCGGTTCATCGGAAAAGGCCGCAAAGCAAGCTTTACATTCTTTGGTTGAACAGGCAGACGAGGCTGGGAAGCTCCAAAACGATCTGGACTCTCTGCGCCACGAGTTCAACACGCTTGAAGGCGAATATAAAAAGATATCCCGCCGCTTCAAAAATTTCCGTAGGCTCTGCCACGCGATGGCGCGTAGGGAGATTGTCGATGCGGACGGGAAGCCGATTATGTTCGGCGACATTCTGTATGGTGAGGACGGGCGTGCATGGACTGTTCTTGGACCGTATACCAAACGTTGGCTTTTTGTCAGCGGTGTGAATCTCGATGGCGAACCGGTCAAACAGCCTGTCATGGCTAAATGGATGACTCGTGTACCTCGCAAAGCAGAAGAGAAGTAGTGCGATCTCAAGCTGATAGGTCTAAAGAGTCGTCTTTTCCGGGCGACTCTTTTTTAAGCTCGATAACCGATGAGCTGTAGATAGGTTAAAGGGGAAGGTCAACTAAATGGCAAAGCTAATCGTCGGTCAAAATGACCTGGCGACAGTCAATCCGGATTTGGCAGCGGAGTGGCATCCGACGAAGAATAACTGCCTTCTACCGACACAGGTGACTGCCGGATCCAACCGAAAGGTCTGGTGGAAAGGAACGTGCGGGCATGAGTGGGAGGCTGCCATATATTCAAGGGCGGCAGGGAAAGGCTGTCCCTATTGCTATGGCAAAAAGGAAAGGTAGTGCAAAATGGAAAAAGTGGCGATCGGTACCAATGATCTCGGGATGCATATTGTCATCAGGCCTATTTCAAAAGATCTTCTCTCGAAAGACGAAATCGTTGGGATGGAAACCGGAAAGATCAACTCCCTCTTGACGGCGCGTAGGCCGATAACTCTCGTTGATGCTATATCCGCACTCCCTCCGTTGCTGCCGTCATCGGCTGACCCCATAACTGGCAGGCGGTTATACAGTATCGAAGAAATAATGTCCGGTTCATGTGGCATACACTTTGGACCGTCTGTCCCTGAATTGCTCAGATATGAGACCGAGTTGAGCGCGAACACGGTCTTAAAATCAAGCATAGCTTCAGCACGAAGTGCAGCCAAGCAAATCCCTTGCAATAGTCAATGGCTTACGGACGTGCTCGGTAACGCAGATCCAGATTCTACTATGGTCGCGGTGGAGACCTTTGCAGATTGGAGCATGGCGCGTTCTGTCATCTTCTTGGTAGCCAAGCTGCTCGGTTTTCTTGTTGCTGGATCCGATACGCCGATGAAGGACACAGGTTTCGCTCGCTACTATGTTGAGCGTCTTGATAAAACGCTCTGGTGCATTCCATTTGCATTTAATCCCTTTTTTTCATCGGGGAAAAGAGGCTGCAGATTGCTAACGGATAAGTTAACGGATTATCGTTCCTATCAGCAGCTAGCCGGCATTTTGACTCATCGGGAAAAGATCGGTGATTTTGGAACCGAAGATATCTATGCCGAAGTATTCGGATCCACCTCTTATGAAGAGAGCGGAGCGACCTTTATCCTTACATCGTCTGTTTCTTCCAAGAAATATGCAGGTCTATTCGATGGGTGGAACGACAAAGCAGAAAGGAACTATTTGCTTTGTACGCAAGTTGGCTGTTCTGAGCGAGGTGATGCGGAAAATATCATAAATGCGCTGATCGGCTCAGTCTCAAACCTTGCTGTTTCAGACGGCCAGACAGACCTGGGGTGGAAAACCGACACGTCTGCATGGTTTTCCAGTCGTCCGGTGCCAAGCTTGAAACGTAATTCCCTGTTCGCAGAATTGCTATATCGGATTGTCTACAGGGACTCTCTGAGGATCGGTATTTGTCGGAATTGTGGGGCACCGTTCCTTCAAAGTGGAATCGGATCCTTGAATGAAGTCTGCTCGCAAGCGTGCCGAATGGCTCAACGCCGTAGAAAGGGACTGGCATAGAAGTTTAGGCTGCAGATATACTGAAAGCTACGCGGAGTGCGCCTATCGGCTTGCCAGAGCCGGCGCCCTATGTGGGCAGATACGCATTGAGGATCGCGCCTCGCAACTTGAGCCGTCCTTGCAGGGGCGGCTCAAATCATTTAAAGGGTTAGGTTAACGACCCAGGATGATATGCACGGTAGCCAAACTCTGGATTTATCGTAACAGCCGTAATGCAAAAAAGACCCCGGATTAAACTCCGAGGTCTTTCTTTTTACCGGTAAATTCTCACGGCTAATGCCATAGTACTATGGTATAATATATTTACCGAATGTAAGAGGAGAGGAACGATGTACATTACTCCCAGTGACCGGCGACGTCGACAACCCAATGCTGTCCCGTAGCCTGCTGTTCATAATGTCCCTGGTCCTCAGATGTGGTATACGAATCGTTTACGACAGATCCTCCGATGCCGCCGTTGTCCATATCATTATGAACCCACGAATAGGCGGCATCTTCGGAATCGAAGGGCCCTACCATAGTACCACCATGGTTGACCCAGAAACGAGGATGGCGCGTATACACTACATTCGGCACCCAGACCTGGCTGTAATCTGTCTCCCAGTGTCCCTGCTCGGCAACCCACTTCTTCTGGCTACCGCCGTTGGAAGAGGAATTGTTGCTGCCGGAACTCTGCGAATTGCCGGAATTCTGCTTGGAGTCGGAGGAGTTTCCCTTGCTGTCAGACTTCGACGAGTCGGAAGACTTATTATCCTCTTTCTTGGAGTCATCGGACTTCTGGTCCTTGCCGTCGGATTCTTTCTTCTCCTCGGTCTTGGCTCCAGTCGAGATAGGGGTTCCGTCCGGTTTCTTCACGGTACCGGCATTCTGGTCATAGCCCTGGTCATGCACGCCATCGGTGGACCAGATGTCATCGGCGATCACATGTCCGCCGGATCCGTTGACGATGTCGACTGTTGATCCTCCGGTCGGCGCCTTTGTGACATCGTATGCGACGGCGACCTTGATGTTGCCGTCCTTGTCAGTGGCAACCCACGTCACATCGACGGCACTGACGCCCTTGATTTTCTTTCCGTTGAGTACGGCAGCGAGGGCAGCGGAACGTCGGGCAGTCGAATCGACCATCTTGCTGCATCGTCCTCGGAAACCTGGGTCACGAGTACGCGGCCGCTTTTGGCATCGACCGTACCTGGTCAGAAGCGATCGCCAGATCGGCATCGTCCAGCTTGAGCGTAGAGCATAGCTTGGCGATATCGGAAGTCGATAGGTTGTCCGTCTTTTCCTCAGAGTTATCCTTGACCGGTGTGACGGTTTGCTCCTGCTCGGCCGGCTGAGTGTTCGCTGTCTTATGGGAACTCAACGCGAATGCGCCGATACCGAGACCGGCGATGAGCACGACGCCTGCGGCGATCGAGATGATCTTCTTGCGCCCGCCTCGGTCACCGGTCGACGTATCCCCATACACCGGAAGTTCTCGGTGAGACCGGCATCGTTCTCGCCCTCGGTGGGGATGGGTCTGTCGGTTTCATATCGCCGCTGTCGTAAACGGGCGGCTCGTTGTTCATGTTCATATCATCCATTTGCATATCCTCCTTATGCTGTCTTTGGTGCTTCATCCTGGATGGATGAATTCGGGAGCGGTGCGATCTGAACGATCGGCTTGCTTCCCTTCAGGACGACGACCGGCTTTTCAGTCGTCGCCACGTCTTTTGCGATGCGGGAGAAATCCCGTTTGACTTGTGAGATTCCAAGCATCGGTGGAATATCGCTGTCCATTGTATCGCCTTCTAAAACTGAACCCGTACCTATATCTGCAGTTCTTATACCACAATAGCGCTGTTTTTAACGCTATTTTTGGAGTTATCTAATATACTTTTCAGTTAAATCATATGTTCTGTCTGCTTGCATGGACAAATGGTTTCTTACTCGAAGAAGTCTTTTGTAAACAGCGTCTATAGGTAGACTGCTGTTTTTATTAAACGGTATGGCAATTTCCTTGAAAATTGCTTTTAAGGCAGTCAAGTCGTCATTGAGCCTGGCAATTTTAGACGCACTGTCCATGTCTCGACTGCTAACAGAAGTCCAATCTAAGTCATATCCTGTTTCCATTGCGCATAGTGACCAAAACACTCTTTGAGTCCTCCCGTTACCTTCTCTAAAAGGATGAATATAGTTCACATTTGAAAAATGGTATGCAAGACGATCGGCAAACGATAATTGATTTAAACCTTGGAGATTATGGTCTTCACCAAGTTCTTGCATTGAATTATAGAAAGCTGGTTCGATTAGGGCCGAAGGCGCAAAATTAGAATTGTCTGGATTCTCCAACTTTGTGTATTTCAACAGTTCTGATTTGTCCAGCCCACGGATATACTTTGCCAAATAAAGAAGCATGGATATATTGCAGGTCTTCAAGAGAATAGCTGACTCTAAATTTTTCGTCATATAACTTCAAAAGTCCAATAGAAACGAAGTCCGCTTCTATTTGATCGAGTTCTGATTGAGTTTTTGCACCTATCGAATTGATGAGAAGTCCTGTTTTAGTATCAATATATGGGTCGACAAAGGACATAGGTGGCTACCTTTCTAGCTGAGACGGTGAAATGCCGTAATGCTTGCAAAGGCGGCGATCAAATTCAGCAAGGTCGATTTCATCGTTGCAATACCTGCTTGCTTCTTCAAGAAAGAAATCAGAAACTCTTTTACCTTCCAAGGTGTTCGTATATATAGCTTCTGCAACAAACTTTGGGCGATCGTTTTTTTTGATCATTCTTTTGCTCCTTTCTAAAAGTATAATATCATTATACCATATCTGTATTATGATACAAGTGTACTACGCCCTTACCGAGACCGTCGTAAAGCCCCTGGATTTATCTATGGGGAGTGTCAATGAACAAAAATAAGAAGCGTTCTCGCTCGACCGCCCGTATTCATCGAAGAGCAGGTGACGAGTGTGATTGCGCGGGTTGCGTTTGCAATCGTGGCGTCGCAGTCATCGCTGACGGCGGTCGCGTCTTTTTTCATATCCAAAAGCCACGACCGTACTTCCTCTGCGGAAGTGAAATCGAACGTCTGGATTGGCTGGTATTTCTTATCGACAGACATCGCCATGACAGGTTTGAGAACCTGCCGTCCTTTATCGGGGGTGAACCAATACATCTCGCCGATTTTGTCGAATTCCGCTTGCCTGTAGGTCGCGAAAATAGGGAGAAGATCTGACCGGTAAACCCCATGTGGTGTCCGTATACGAGTGCGTGTGGTCCGTCTGCCGTACCCCTTGCGTCTAGGTATGGGCAACCGGCGAAAGACGGATTACGGTCGAAATCGTGGCTCAGATAGAAGTCCGCGGGGTCTCCCTTACGTGTATTTACGACGGGAAGGTCGATAGTTGTTCCCTCGACCCTGAGCCAAGCCGCGATATCCTGATTGCGGCCGCGGAGCATGGTCCAGTCGATTCCGTCTGCCGTCTGAGCTCAGCGTCCTTTGCGAGGCTATCGTATTCCCAGCCTTCTTTAACCGTCTCTCCTCCCAGCAGAAGGGCTGCGGCCGCGGATAGGATGCAGATGACGAGCAGCATCCCGTTAACGATCTTGCTTATCCTTTTCCTTTTCGTCATGTTCAATTCCTTTCCTTTTTAGTGAAAAAGGGGCCATCGGGTTGCCCCGAATAGCCCCTTCAGTAGCGATGGAAGCCCCTCTTAAAGGTTACTCCATCATATCGTCGGCGTCATCGATTTGATGGCGCTTGCGGTAGATATACGTACCGCCCGCACCGGCGGCGACGGCAGCCGCGATTGCGGCGCCGATCAGGATGTTGCGGCCGGTTTGAGCCATCGAGGACTTGTCGCTGGTGACGGTGACGGTCTGGTTCGCATCGTCGATGTCCTTGTGCTCGGCAACGGTCTTGTCGACGGTTGTCTTCTCACCGGTCTCCCTGTCGGTTTCCGTTTCCTTGGTGGTCAGCGTCTCGAATGCCACGAGATCGTGGCCGTCCAGATGTGTCGTATCGACGGTGAACTTGACCTCGACGGTGCCGTCCTTCTCCTCCGGAGTGAAGGTGACGCTCGAGCTGAGTGGGTTACCGTCCCCATCGGAGAGGGGAGCGCCGGTGGTCTTATCCATAAGCGTACCGGTGACGGTATGCTCGACACCTGCCTCGATATTCGTGTAGGAGACGGTATCGGTGAGCTCGACCTTCTCGCCGACCTTGACGGTGTGCTTGCCGTCTTCGCCGGTGAGCGTGGTGCCGATGATGGCGGAATCGGACTTCGGGGTCTGCTTCACCTTGTCATTGTCATGGTCCTCGAGCTGGTCCTCGCCACCGCCGTTGCGGTAGAGGTCGACCTTGGCGTAATTCTCCAAGGAGTCGCCATCGCGGTAATCGTCGGTGACCTTCATATGGACGATAGCCGGTGCATAGTCACCGGAAACGCCCTCGCTGATCTTGAATTGACCGGCGGCGAGGTCGACCTTGGTCTCCTTGCCGTCCTTATCGGTCATCTTCGCGGAGGCAGACCCGTCCTTGTTCAGGGTGAGGGAATAGACGGTATCCCCGTCCTTACAGGTATAGGTGCCATCCTTCTGCTTGATCTTACCGCCGAGACCGTTATTGCCGAATGCCGTGAACTTGCCGGAGCCGTCGAGATCGACGAGGATGGAGACCCCATCGGAGTACGAACCGTTGCCCTTGGCGGTCTCGGTTGCGTCGTTCACGTCATCATGGAGTCCTTGATGCCGTCACGGTTCCAATCGTCCTCACGCGTGGTGAAGCCGGATTCGACGCGCCCGTACTCGAAACGGATTGCAGTGACGTGCTCGCCCTCGGCAAGCTCGAGGTCGGACACCTTAAGGTCCTCGGCCTCGGTGGTGGACACGTCGGCTTTCCAAAGCTTCCAGCCGGTGTAATCGATCTTGCGGCCGTCTTCGCCAAGGGTTTCGGAATTGGACTCGTCGGTGAGCCACGGATTGCCGTGTCCGTCGGAAAGGGTCTGGTTGGCACCGGATTCGTCGGAGTAATCGGATGGTGTCTGATCGGTCTTGTACCAGACGTTCATCTTGCCATCGAAGTCCTTGTACGCCTGCGGGGTCGTGATTGAATCGAGGGTGGCCTTACCGGTCATGACTCCGTAAAGGTCGTCCTCGACGGTGAACTCATCCGTCCAGGTGTTAGAGGTGGAGCGGAAATCGAGGGTGTAATCATAGCTTCCGTCATCTGACGTGCTGGTATCGGCGTTGTTCTCGCCGTCCCCGTTAGCCTCCGTATACGGATGCGTGGGGTCAGCGATCTCCTGGCGCTTGTCGATCTCGCCCTTGATGGAGATCGGCTTGTCGTACATGACGGCGGTCTGGATCTCGCCGGTCTTCTCCACGGTGAAATCGATGGACTCCGCTACATCATAAGTGTGCGGCGTGCGCTCTTCGGTGAGCGTGTACTTGCCGGGCGCGAGGGCATTGATCACATGATCCTCCGTGGTGGAAGTCCACGAATCGATGACCTTGCCATCGGAATCCTTGAGCGTGAGCTTCGCGCCCTCGATTTCGGCCTCATTCGTGATATCGCGCTTGGAGACATGCAGCTTAGTGTAGTCGTCCGTGACATCGATCGTGTACTCGGTCACGCCCTCGGTCATGCCGTCGGAATCGACTGTGAAGGCGAAAACGTTCGGGTTCTCGATGTAGCCGGCGGGAGCCTCGGTCTCGACCATGCGGTAGGAACCGGTGGTGAGGTGCTTCACGTCGAACTCGCCCTTCGCGTCCGTGGTGCGCTCGGTGAACTTCTTGCCGTCTTTGAGGAGGACGGGCTCGGCTTCGACCTTTCCATCGGAGATGGATGCGTAGGCGATCTCGCCGTTCGTGACGGAAATCTTTCCAACCGCGCCGCCATCGACGGAGACGGTGTATTTGCCGGAGGCAAGGGTCTTGTCGGTGGTGTATGCCTTGCGGGCAGCATTCCACGTCAGATTCACGCTCGGCACCGAGTCACCGGTCTCGTTGAGCTCTGCGGAAGTTCCGAAGATATGGTTCTTGATGCGACGGTATAGGACTTGCCCTTGTCTACGGAAATCGTGGCGTCGGAAAGCTTCACCTCATCGTCGCCCTTCTTAGCCACGACGGTGTAGTCACCGGCCTCGACAGCCGTGTCGCTTCCGACCTCGATCTCCTTGCCGTCCTTGTCCTTCAGGACAATCGAATATTCATTCGAATTGACCGTGACGGTGGAAGAGGAGACATTCTGCTTGACGGAGACCTCTTTGCCCTCATCGGCGCGGATTGCGACGGAAGTTCCGGTCTGGAAGGTCTCCTGGTCATCAATGTTCCAAATGTCGAACTTGGCGCCGGCGAGGACATCATCGATACCGAGAATGGTCTTGTTGACCTTTACCTTGGTCGGCTTGTCCTTCTGCTCTACGGAAGCAGTCACGAGATCGGTCTTGTCGTCCTTATAGGAAAGGGTGAACTCGACCGGGGTCGTATCGAGCACATGGCCTTCGGAGCCTTGGTCTCGATGAAGGCATAGGTTGCGGAACCGGAACCGAGATAGAGTTTCTTGGTGGTGGCGGTTCCATCGTCACCGGTGGTCACATGGTCGACAACCTGTCCCTTGGACGCACGCACGGTGCCATCGGGGGAGACGACATCCTCCTGCGCGACGACATCGTACTCTGCATCTTTGAGATTCTTGCCGTCATCGGCGCAGGACTTGGTGATGGTCGCCTGCCCCATAGCCTGCCTGTCGAAGACTTTACGACGGTGATGGGAGAGGCGTCTTTGTAATCCTTGGAGACCTCGAAGCCGACCGTCTCGCTGTTGAGCAGATACGGGGCGGAGGTGGTGATTTCCTTGACGGCGTACTTGCCGGACTTCAGCTTTCCGGGCATGGAAACTTGACCGTTCGCATCGGTGGTGAACGTATCGATCTTGGCGTTCACGTCATACGGATCGTCAAACGATACGACCTTGCCGTCAGCATCGAGGATCTGGAACTTGAAGCCGGAGAGCAGAATCGTGTTGCCCGTCTCCGCGTCGCATTTAACGATTTGGAGTCGGCTCGTCAACGTTTTGTCGATCACGGAGTAGTACTTCGTGCTCTGGTTGACCTCTTCATCTGCCGAGATAGTCCAGTCATCGACATGGTCATAGCCCTCGGGCACCGTGGAATCCACCTCGTGGATTGTGTAGCCCTTCTGATCGATCGGCAGCGCGCCGTCGATGCCGGCATTACGCTTGCCCTCGCCGAACCACGGACGGGTTGCATCATCCGTCTTGTCCTCGGAGATGGAAGTCTCGTCACAGGTATCGGCATCCTTGGTGGAGGCGAATCCGCTCTCGTTGGTGGTCAGTGTGCCGACGACCTTGCCGGTGGAGTTCGAGATGATCTGGAACTGCACGCCGACGGCGGGCTTGCCATGGCCGTTGTCGGACTCCCAGCTGTCGTCCTCGCCGCCTTTGGTCTTGGCGATCTCGACATCGAACGCCTGCGGGTTCTCGGCGAAATCGTCTTCCGGCTCAAGCTCAAAAACGCCGGTGTCGGTGCCTTGATTGGCATTAACCGTATAGGTATGCACAGTTGTATCAAGCTTATAACCGGCGGGTGCCTTGATTTCTACGATTTGAATATCACCAAACGGAACGCGATCAAAGTACAGAACGCCCTTGGCATTTGTCTTTCCGGTCGCTTCCCAGCCAGGAGTTGAAAGCGAAGTGATCTTGTACTCGGCGCCTTCAAGCGAAAGGCTTGTCTGGGCGGTACCGCTTGTCGCGGAATCCTTCTTTGCGACGGTGATCTTCACGACACCAGGGTCGTCTTTGAACTGCTGTTCCCCGGCGCTGTTACCGGTCGAGAACTCGATGCGTCCCTCGTGCTTCTGGAAACCCTGCGGGGCCTTGGTCTCGACGGCGTAATAGTTCTCGTTCGGGTCGAGCTGGTAGTTGGCATGGCCGTTACCGTCCATGGTGATATGGGCGACCAGCGCGTTGTCGCGGGTGCGGTAGATATCGAACTCGGCGCCCGCATAGGAGTACTCGCTGTTGCCGTTCGTCACATTGGCATCAGCGGAAATCTTGCTGAAGGTCACGTTGACCTTGTTGAGCTGCCAGTTGACCTTGAAGAAGCCGGCACCTGCCTGCGTGAAGGTGGTCGGGACGGTGACGCCCACGACGGCCTCGTTGCCGTACACGGCGGCGACACGGACAGTCTGGCCGTAATCGTCATCGGTATACTTCGGCTGGTTGTAGCCGTTCTGGAGCTGGCCGGACGGGTTGACGCCGACATGGCCGCAAGTCAGGTTGAGGTTTGCGGCGTTGGGGATCTCCACGCCGGAGGACGTGGTCTGCGCGTTGATCGTGCAGGTGCGCTCGATGGAGTAGTTGCCGGACTGCAGGGCGGAGACGTCCACGCCCTGGGTGCCGAGCGCCTGGTAGATGGTCTTCGCCTCGTAGCGGCCGCCGGACGGGTTCTCGACTGCGGCATGGAATAGCCGCCGGTCGGGGTACCGGTGTACTTGTTGTGGCCGTTGGTGTGGAAGGTCATGCCGACATATGGTGCCGTATTGAACTTCCAAGTGCCGATGTTGTTCACGTTGCCGGCGAAGGCCTTGGTGACGATAGAGGTGAGGAAGTTGCCGACAGTCTTGCCGGTATCGTTCGTCAGTTTGACCTTGACGGTGCGGACGGCGGCCGGAGCGAGCTTGAGATCGAGCGTACCGGTGCCCTCATCGTAGGACCACATGTCCATATCGCGAGTGTACTCGATGCCGTTCGCGATGACGGAATCGATCGAGCTGTCTTTCAGCGACTCGCGGGCGGCTTTGTCCTTGGCGAGAACGATCTTCGTGTCGGTGGCGAGGATATCGACCTTGGCGGTTCCGTTCTCGGCGACATCCCCGTCCACGCCGTCCTCGGAGATCTTGACGCTGATGCTGTTCTCTGCGCCCTTGTCTGCAGTTGCATAGAGCAGCTGGATACGGAGGAAGCGACCTTGAGCTCGCCCTTCTTGTTCTTCTCGGTATACTTCTTCGGCACATAGATGAGACCGGTGGCATCGTCGAACACGAAGCCGTCGCGCATCTTGGCGTCGGCGTTGTTCTCGGAGGCGCCCCAATCGGCAAGGGTGGCACCGGAGATGTGGGAGCCGGCGTAGCGACATAGTAGTCGGAATCCTCGTTGAGGTCATAGAGAATCGCATGGCTGACTGCATTTGCTCGCAGCGCGTCTGCATGGTCCGACATGCCATCGCCGTCATCGTCCGGCCAGGATGGTTATCGAGAGAGGCGTTCGGAGGATGTTGGAGTCGACGACCGTGGTGGTCACGGTGAGTACATCTTTCTTCTCCAGCTTGTCGCCGAGCCCGACGTACTTGGAATCGGCGTTCTCCCTGATATAGGTCTTCTCATCAATAGCCTTGTTGGCGTTGCCCTCCTTGACCTTCACGGCCTTA
>ENA-OQAZ01000631-OQAZ01000631.1-human-gut-metagenome-genome-assembly--contig:-NODE-631-length-19129-cov-2.386275_pt1 | contig 19129 bp, 16 predicted proteins | sample MGYA00242737_ERZ504531 | MGnify/ENA primary metagenome ERZ504531 (study PRJEB26092, sample SAMD00036244) | human gut metagenome | host: Homo sapiens | study: EMG produced TPA metagenomics assembly of... | reverse complement strand
GTAGAATTTTTCGCAGCGGTTCCAGGAATGGTTAAGATCGTGGCGACTTCGCCGAACGGTGTTTCCGGTGAAATGACCGATATCGACCTGGTTGACATCATTGATAAAAATGCACCGACGATCACAGTGACACAGAAACTGGAAAACAACCAGATGAACGTTATCTTCCGCTCCGATGAAACCGTGTTTGTAAGCGGCGGCGGTCTGAACAGAAAATATGGCGGCAACACCAATATTTCTTTGGCAATCAAAGAAAACGGTGTATATGATTTCACATTTGCGGATGCAGCCGGAAATATGACGCAGCAGCAGATCACGGTGGATTCGATCGATGAAATACCTCCGGTTGTCTACGCATCCGGCATTCCGGAAACGTACATCCGCTCAGAGGACTGCAGCGTAAAGGTTACGATGTCCGAGGCAGGAACGATCACGTTCCGCGGAAAAGAATATCCGGTCAAAGCACCGACGGACAAAAACGGCGATGGCGAATTAAAAGGAGATGAACTGGACTGGATCACACTTCCGATCACGACAAACGGAAGTTATCAGGTCAAAGCAACCGATCAGGCAGGACTGGTTTCTTACCGTGTACTGGAGATCCAGTATCTGGATGATATTGCACCGAGTATTCAGTTTGACCGCTCTGTTGTAAATGTTTTCCAGGGAACGACTGCCGAAGAATTAAGAGAACAGCTTCTGGATGCGACGACATTCCGGCTCTGGGATAACATTGATTCGAATCCGCAGATTTCACTGAAAGACATGCTGACGGAAAAACAGATGAACGAGCAGGGTATTCATGAAGTCACATATTTACTGAGTGACCGTGTGGGAAATGAAAAACTGGTCAAACGGTATGTGAAAGTCATCAGCTCGGCAAATCTGAAGATCACGGCAAACGGCGAATCACTGCTTCCGTGTGATACGACGATTCTGAAAGAAAATCGGCAGATCTGGTACTGGAAAAATCCAGAAGAACCGGTGAATCCTTTAAGGTATATTACAAAAAGGGAATTCAGAAAGCCGGAGCGATGAAGAAGGCAGATGTTGTGAAAGACGGTAAGCTGACGGATCTGGAGGCAGGATTCTATACGCTCTATATTGTAACGCAGAATAAAGAAACGTATCTGACTTATATTTATATTGATTTAGAACAGTAAAGGAGGGCAGGTATATGGATAAGAGAAAAAACAAGATATTTTTAAAGAGGGCTTTCAGTCTGATGCTTTCTGCGGTTGTGCTCTTTACGGGCCTTCCGCTGGAAATGCTGGCGGCACCGCAGAGTATGGAGAGTAAAGTGGCGGATGAAGATGTGCTGCTTTTGCAGAACGATTCGATATCTGTCCGCATGTCAGGTAAAAACGGCGATTTTATATCTCAAATGTGGAAGGTGATAAGACAATAAAATCGACAATAACAAAGATCTGCTGTACCACAGCGATGATTATGACACTTCATTTACTTCCTTCCGCATAACCAGAAACGGAGAGACAAAAGATTACATTTTCGGCGGAGATTATTCTTTTGAAGGAATAAAGTCCGGCGGTGTAACCGTTTCGCAGGATGCAAAGGGACTGTCAGCAAAATGGAGCCTGGGTGAACTGGAATTCACCCAGCGGCTCGAGCTGGCAAATACCGGATCAAACGAACACGGCATGGTCATGATCAACTACGATGTACAGAATCATGGCAGTGAGGACGTAAAAGTTGAGGCGAGAATGCTGCTTGATTCGGCCGTCGGAGATCAGGATTTTGTATATTATGAAATTCCAAATACATCTTATGACAGCGATATTATCAAACGGGAATGTGTGCTGGATGCAGCGAATATTCCGACTGCGTTTTATGCATACGATGACATTTACAGTCCGACGGCAACGGCATCAACCGTAGTCTCTTCCAAAGGAATGTTAAAAAAAGTCGCTTTTGCACACTGGAACTCTCTGGCGGCGACCGGCTTTGATTTTGCCCCGGATGAGACTCTGGATTTTACAAGCGATGGCAATGATCAGTACGGGACAGCAGATAGTGCCATGGCAATGTACTATGATCTTGGAACGATCCAATCGGGAAAAGAAGGAATTGTAAACACATACTATGGAGTATTTTCCAATGAAAAAACAGATCTTGAAACAGATCAGGTAACCTTCAATATGACTTCACCGTCCGTTCTGGATCTGTCGGCAGACGGAAAAAATTATGTTTCTACCTGCAACCGCAATACAGACGGAACCTTTAAAGAGGACGGCATCATTGATATTCAGGCAACTTTAAAAAATATTTCTGAGAAAAACGATTATAAAAAAGTAGTCATCGCAGCTTATGCATCAGAAGGTCTCACACCGCTTGACGAAGATCAGAAAGAGCCAATCTACGAGACCAGCTATGCAGTGCCGTATCAGAGCACTTATGTGGATTTCACGAGGGGAACGGAGATCAAGATCCCGTTTTATTTCCGGGCGAAAGTGGACAGTGCATCCAGCTATCGAAAGATTACGTTCCGTGTGTTTAACCTTCCGGATTCTACGGATGCGAGACTGTTATATGAAAATCTTTTGTATGAAGGTTCTACTTACATTCTTTGCCCGGGCGGAAACGGCGAACTGCCGAAGATCACGTTTCACAGTGCGACACCGGAGATCCTCTATAATGATCTGACGAGACATCTCTATGTGAGCGGCAGCAATTTCACCATGCTGGAGGATAAGAGCCGCTACACACTGTATGCACAGGGAGCAAGCGACAGCAAAAAGTACGAAATTCCATCAGAAAACATTTTGATCGATCCGCAGGAAAACAAACTGGATATTCTTTTTACGGAGAAGATGAAACCGGACACATATCAGCTAAGTTTTGATTGGACAGAACCGCCGACCGGCGTTGACAAGATCACAACCGGCGATGCTCTGAAGGTGGTCATGTCGGATGACATCCGCTATCGAAATGATTATTACGGGATTCTCGCAGTTGTGCAGGAAAAAAGGCAAAACAGGGGATCAGGCAAAATATCAGCTGAAAACCTATGCAAGCGAAGAAGCTTACGCAGCAGATAAAAACAATTACGAAGAAACGTTGCTGTTCTTCCAGGGAAGCTTTATCAAAGATGATACCTTTGATAAAGGTGCGGACGGAACAAATGTGAAATACGTTGCAAAAATCGATCAGCGGCGAAAAAGACAAAGTTGTGATCAACGGCTGTATCGATGCCCTGAACGGTACCGTAGAAGTCAGCCAGAAGGACGGCGTGATCAACACAGATTTTAATGATATTACATTAAATGCTTCTGTAGAGAACACTAGGATCTACAAGGGTAATGCTGCGTTTACAAGCATCGAAAACGGAACAGAATACGGACTTGTGCCTTATAACATGAACGGAGAAGAGATCGAAGGTTTTCAGGATGAGGAGATCACCCTGATTTATCCGGCGGCATTAAATGGTCTGATGACGATCGCCGGGATGGCATTTAATCTTTCTTTTGCAAGGCTTGGCATGATGTATGACGGCGATGCAGATCGGGTGGAAGAACTGAAGGTGGAGGATGCAGAAGGGTTTGTGATGTCATTCTCCGCACAGCTCGACTTTAAGCTTTCTGATTCCGACATCCAAAAGAGGAAACACCGGGGAAAAGTTGATAAAGTAAATCAGAATGTATTTGCAAATGACGGAGCAAAAGCAGATACGCTCCGCAATGCGTATAAAAAAACTTACAAACCGACCGGCAGCTCTTCCGGTTCTCTTACAAAAAACAATAAGAAAACAAAAGTCGCAAACAACCAGAATAACAAAAAAGAAGGGGACGATGATGGCGATACCGATGCAAAAGTAGAGGTAAAAAATGTACTCTACGGCATGAATCAGGGATTTATCGGAGTGAATTTCTCAGCCGAAGTAAAAATTCCGGGCTACACCGATTCCATGCCGAACATCGAAGGAACGCTGGAGGTCAACACAGTGAATGACTGGTCGATGGGTGTGGAAGGAAGTGCATCGTTCCTGAAATCCATCACGCTGGAGATCAAACTGGGGATAAAGAGTAAAAATAAGATCCCGGTTGTGGATAACCTGTATTTCTATGTGGAAGGTATCAAACCTGGCATCAACCTGGATTCCTTCGGTGTATGCTGGATCATCGGCGGTGGCGGCGGATTTGAAAATCTGTATGATACGATCTTCTGCTGCAGCGAAGTACCTCCGATCAAACTGCTGCTGAGCGTATCGTTTAATCTCTTCCAGGTGCTGGAGGCCCGTGCCGATATGAGCTTGGTCTGACAGGATTCGGCATCAAGGTTTCGAACCTGAAAGTGGCAAACACGGACATCAAGATCATGGAATATGCGAAACTGGAGACACAGTGGATCCCTTATTTTAAGACGCTGGTGCAGTGCAGCATCAACTATATGGGCATCATCGATGGCAAGGGCTATATTGTGATTGATGCCAGCAGTGATGCACAGGAAGCGTTTGAAGCTTATGCACAGGCGATCGTCAGCATTCCGGATGTGATCCCGCTGATCGGCGGTATCCAGATCGGCGGTGCGGCACTTGGACTGAACACAAAGCGTATCTGGGGCGCACTGAAAGTTCTCGGATTCTCAACCGGTATTTCTTATGCCTATGGCGGTGACCTCTCCTTTGGCTCACAGGCAAAAGTAAATCCAACCTATCCGCAGTATCTGGAAGAAGCAAGAAGCACAGAGGGTATTTCCGGCAGATGGTACGCCGTTGGCTATGATGAAGAAAAACAGGATATGCTTTACATGAGCATCGGCCCGAATATTTATCAGAAGGATTCAAGCGAAAACAGCACCCTGGCAGATGCAGACGGAAAAATCAGCTCCAGCCTTCGCTCTGATATTACAAGAACCACGCATAACGTAACGCTTGGCAATTTCCAGGACGGCGTGGCACAGGTTCTGAGCATTGCATTTTCAGCAGAATCACTGGAAGAGGCAAAAGCAGGAAAAGAAGGACTCAAAGTTACCGATGAGAATGGAACGCCATATCCGCTCCAGTATTATGACAATGACAAAACCGATGAACAGAATGAGACTGCAAATGCCAACTTTACTTATGACGAAGAGAAGAAAGAAGCAACCCTTGTTGTCTCCTTTACCGATCCGCCACTGGCAAATAAAACTTATACGATAAAAACAGCAAGTTCTTCTGAACTGATCCTCTATGGCGTAGATCCGCTTCCGGAGGTCACCGCAGTTCAGATGGATAAACAGAACTACAGCAACACAGATAATAAGATAAATCTGACATGGACAGGAAACGACAAAATGTCTGATCTGGAGAAACTTGATATTTACATTCTGGAAAATCCGGATTCGGAAGAAAACGGCGGTACACCGATCGCTTCCCTGACAGGAGCGGATATCGCAAAAGGAAAGGCTGCGATCACAATCCCGGATACGATGGAAAGCGGAAAATATTATGTAAGACTTGTGTACAGTCAGGAAGAAGTCACAACCGGAATCGTTGATACTGCAAATACATTTGCCTATACGAACAGCAGCCAGCCGGAGACGATCACAGCGATCCATGCGGAAAATGCAGGCGATCTGCAGATCCGTGCTTCCCTTGATACGGTAACAGATGACAAATGTCAGGGTGCACTGTTTAAGGTTTATGAAGTCGGTGCAAATGGCGAAAAAGAAGAACTTTCGGATTACAATGTTTCTGCCGTAAAAGACGAAGAGAATCAGATCTATGCGGTGCTTGGCGGCAGCAGCGAATCCAGAAGTGTCGATGAAAACGGAAAAGAAACCGTTGAGACCATCGGACTGACTGCCGGAACGAAATACGTGATCAGTGCGACACCATTTAACAAACTTTTAGACGGTGACGGCAATCTGACCGGTATCGTTTACGGAAAAGAAACGTTTGGCGAAGTCCTTACCTTAAATGAACCGCAGAAAGCAAAGATCACACTTGCAGCGGATCAGAAGGTTTATCAGGTTGGAAGAAGCGAAAATGAAAAAGATGAGGATGGAAATGTCACAGAAAAGATTGTGATGTACGACACGTATGCAGCATCTTCTGTCAACTTCACGGCAAAAGCCGATATGGCAGTGTCCGGAACCTGGGTGCTGGACGGCGAAGAAGTAAAAACAGGAACGTTTGAACATACATCAGAAATTGCCATTCCATTAAAAGACCTGGCAGACGGAGATCATACCCTTCAGATTTACGGCAAGAATGAAAAAGGTGACGGTTTCGATCAGAGTTTTGTATTTAACATCGATACGACACCACCGACCTGATGCTGACCTCCCCGACCAATGGATCTGGATTTGCAGAAGACGGCACGCTGACGATCAGCGGAATCACGGAGCCGGATGCAAAACTGACCATTACGGTGGACGGAAAACCGCTTGCAAGAGAAAAAACGCTTGGGGATCTTGGAACAGCACTTGGCGAAGGAAATGAATTTGCTTATGAAGTGAACATTGGCAGTGGTTATTATAAAAAAGAAGTAGAGATTACAGTAAGCGACGCAGTCGGAAATAAAGAGACTGCAAGGAGCAGCGTATACAATGATGGTATGGGTAATATTAAAAATCTGGATATTGCATTAAGTGCAGATACAACCGAAACCACACAGAAACAGTGGATTTCCTACACCAATAAAAATCTGTTCCTGAAAGATGCAGACGGCGTAGAAGTGGCACTGCAGCTGTGTGCCGTGACCGAAAATGATCAGAAGATCATCCTCAATGATCTGGATACGGTGGATCTGGAAGTGCATGCAGTTTCCGGAACAGCTGCGATCGAAGGCAATAAACTGACTGTTTCCAAAGACGGCCATGGATTTGTGCAGGGCAGATGGAACCTGGCAGACGGTGCGGCAATGACGGCCTCCTCACTTACGGAGCAGAAGTCTTAGGGCAGATCGAAGAGGAAAAAGGTCTTCAGGTGATCTACCATGCAAACGGCGGAAGCGGTGCGATGACAGATCCGAACAGTCCGTATAAAAAATACGATACCGTTCAGGCTGCAAACTGTGGATTTAAGTATAACGGCATGGAATTTGTCAGCTGGAATACAAAGGCAGACGGCAGCGGAACTACGTATCTGCCGGGTGATAAATTCTATATCACAGAAACGACAGAACTGTATGCAATCTGGAAAAAAGTATCCAATCCGACGACCGAAAAACCGTCAACGGAAAAACCGTCTCCGACTCCATCGGATAAGCCGAAGGATGTAGTTATTGGAAAAATTTATCCGGTTGGCAAGGCAAGATATAAAGTGACATCCAAAAAGGCTGTCATGCTGGTATCCTACAAAAAGCCGGGAGCGAAGAAGATGAATATTCCGTCAACGGTCCGCATCAACGGCAGACAGTTCAAGGTGACGGCAATCGGTGCAAATGTATGCAAAGGCAACAAGAAGCTGACAACGGTAACGATCGGCAAGAATGTAAAGAGCATTGCGGCAAAAGCATTCTACAAGAATAAAAATCTGAAGAAGATCAATATCAAGTCAGTGACGATTGCAAAGATCGGTAAAAATGCATTTAAGGGTATTCATAAAAAAGCCGTCTTTGTGGTACCGAAAAAAGCAAAGAAAAAGTTAAGGAAAAAACTGACAGCCAAAGTCGGATTCCAGAAAAAAACCATGAAAATAAAGTAATCATTCGGTGAAGGTTAAAATGCCTGCAACGGAATGACTGCGAAGACAAAGAGACCTGGGGGAGATTTATATGGCAGAAATACAAAAAAAATGTGCGGAGAAACAATTAAAAATACGTACCGGAAATTGGTTCCTGCCAGGGCTGATGATCGTGCTGCTGGCTTTTGGGGGCAGCAGCCGTCACCTGCTTCATTTTGGAATACAGGATCAGAAACGGGCAGCCAGACTGCTGGATGAAGCAAAACAGGAAAGAGAAATTTTGCTGGAAAACGTCAAAAATCCGGATCGGGATACCTTTTTGAGTGTGGAAGGTAAAGTGGTGGTTGGATTTTTGCAGATTCCGTCACAAAATACAGAGTATGCCATATTAAATACCTTTGATGCAAATACTGCATCATTCTCACTTTGCAGAGATGGGACATTCATGCCGTGGGATACGGAGGGCATGACCGTATATGGAATTGCTGCATTTACAAAAAACCTGTCAGAACTTCAGGTGGGAGATCAGCTGATCTTTGAAGATCTGGCAGGCACACAGTACCATTATCAGTATATAGAAAAATCCGAAGAAGTGATCGATCACGGAATCCAGATCATTTCTTCGGACAAAAACAAAAACGAAAGAACAACATTTCAGTTTAAATTTTTTTCCTGAAATTCTTTTTTAGCGGATTCTTTTTTTAATCTCCGGTCCGAGGAGCATGGCAATAACCATTTTGATCAGTCAGCCGGGATAAAAGGAATCACACATACCGTCAGTGCGGCACCAACGGTGTAGCTGGCACTGATACAGAACCAGGCAGTTCCGAAAGCGTAGCATACAGCCGTTCCGACGATCATGCCGAGCAGCTGGAGCCAGCGATTATGGCATTTGTCGATCACCAGTCCGGCGATCACTGCCATGGCGATGAAACCGATGATGTAGCCACCGGTAGGACCGGCAAGCTTGCCGATTCCGCCTGTGAACCCGGAGAATACCGGAACGCCGACCAGACCGATCAACAGATAGACCAGATAACTGATCGTGCCGCGTTTCCATCCGAGCAGATATAAAGAAAGATAAATAGCAAGGTTTGTGAAAGAAATCGGAACCGGACCGATCGGAATGGACAGCGGAGCTAAAATACAGGTCACAGCTGTCATCAGTGCGGTGACGGTCATTTCGTAAGTTTTACTGTGCTGCGAGGCAGCAGTTTTTGTAACGTTCATTTGAAAAGTTCTCCTTGTAATATATTTCCATGATTTCACGATTTAAGAATATCTCTGCAATTCGCCGGAGGCTGTATCAGACAGAGTCAGGTCACTTCATATCGGATGTAAAGTACGAAAAATCATGCAGATTCAATTTCATAAGTAAATCCGGCATCGGTGATCGTTTTGATGGTATCCTGGATGCCCTGACCGCCGGCAGTAAGATATCCGGAAGCAAAGATAGAATCCACGACACTGAGCAGTTTCTTTTCCTCTCCTTTGAAGTAGACTTCTCTGCCGGCAGCACAGCGGATGTCGGACTGCGGTACGAGCAGTCTTGCAAGGCAGAGGACTTTCATGCAATATTCCGTTGTCAGACCGGAAATATCTGCATCCCCAAGTGGTGTGCCCTTGATCGGCAGCAGAAAATTGATTGGCAGAGCCTCCGGCTGGATCTCACGCAGCTCCAGAAGCATATCCACGACGTCCTCTTTGCTTTCACCCATACCGATGATACCGCCGCTGCAGATTTCAAATCCCAGCCCCTGAAGCATGCGGATGTTTGCCACACGCTGCTCAAACGTATGAGTTGTGCAGATGTTGTGATAGTACGCACGGCTGCTGTTCAGATTGTGGTTGATGCGGTCAAGACCGGCATCCTTGAGCATTTTCGCCTGCTTTTCCGTCAGAAATCCGATGGAACAGCAAAGGTGTGTTCCCTGTTCTTTCATTTTACGGATGCGGCGGGCGAGCTCTTCAATCTCGGCATCGGTAAATTTCATGCCGCTAAGGCCGATGCAGTGTCTGGATAAATGATGTTCATTTACAAAATCATTGTCGTGATAGAGCTTTTCCTCATCTACCCACTTGTATTTCTCAATATCCGCTTTGGAACGGCAGGACTGGGCACAGTAGGCACAATCCTGGGAACAGTTGCCGCTGCGGGCATTTGTCAGAATGTGAATGCTGACGCGGTTGCCTTTGTATTTCCGGCGAAGTCCCTCCGCACGGGCGATCAGATCATCGAGTTTTTCATCCGGTGTATCCAGGATGGCGATGGCATCCTCACGTGAGAGGATCGGATCATCCTGATCATAAAAATTTGGGTTCATGATGTTACCTTCCTTGTAAAATTCTTGTAACAATGTAACATGAGAAAAAAGATTGTCAACCTGAAAATTAAGAAGGTTGACAATTAAAAAACAGTGTAAAAAAGAAAATCTCTGTGGAATAAAAATGTTCTGCGGAGATTTTTTATGTTTGCAAAGCTTACGATGCAATGCTATCATAAAAGAGACAGGAGAGTATATCAGATGGGAGATGACTCTCGCCTCTGCAGGCGGTGAGCAACAAGCTTGTATCAGTGGCGGGAGTCAATCTCCCATCTAATATACCTCCGGCGGATTGCAGAGGTGCACAGAAGAATACCGGAAGAATGTTTGAATAAAACAGCAGGAGATAAAAGAAATGGAATTATGGGATATATACGATAAAAATAAAAAACCAACCGGAACGCACGATGAAACGAAACGACTGGCACTTAAAAGACGGAGAATATCATCTGACAGTGCTTGGCGTTGTGGCAAGAGAAGACGGCACTTTTCTGATCACAAAGCGTGTGATGACAAAAGCATGGGCACCTGGCTGGTGGGAAGTATCCGGAGGTGCAGCACAGGCCGGAGAAGCTTCTTACGATGCCGTTCTGCGTGAAGTAAAAGAAGAGACCGGGCTTGATGTAAGCAATGCCCAGGGCGGTTATCTGTTCACTTATAAAAGAGAAAACCCGGGCGAAGGGGACAATTATTTTGTGGATGTCTATCGTTTTGTGATGGATATTTCAGATGAAGATCTGAAACTTCAAACAGAAGAGACGGATGGATATATGTTTGCGACGAAAGAGCAGATCGAAGCATTTGCGGCAGAAGGAAAATTCCTGCATTATGACAGTATTAAGCAGGCTTTTGAATTTTGACAACCGACCTTGCAGAATACAGACAGGGTGATTTGGATCCTTATAATGAATGCAGAATGATGGATGCAGAAAGGAGAAAAAATGAAAAAGCGAATGAAAAAGATTATAGTACTTTTGATGGCAGCGGCACTGGCGGTTCCGGGACAGAGTCTGGCGGGTGCAGCAAAGATGGCTGTCGTAAATGCACAGGAGCAGGAGACGAAAGCAGTTGAGCTTCAGAGTGAATATTTCAATATGGCAAGCAGTTATGAGAAGGTTGTGTACAGCAAAGCAGATCATGGCTTTTATCTGGTAAAAAAAGGTGATCCTTTTTATTCAAATCAGCAGAAATTTGAAGTTTCTTTTTATGATATTGACAGCAATTCTTATGAGCAGAAAACGACCATTTTACGGGCAGAAGACAGTTTTGTGAATGACGAAGGAATCTATTATATAAAAACAGAAAACAAAAGGCTGGCAAATGCCATTGAACAAAATGGGAAAACGTATACGTATGACTGCAATGCCACGCTGTATGAATATGTTTTTGAAACAGGGGAAACAAAAGAAATCACGCTGGACAGCATGAAAAGCACCGCGAATTTCTCAGGGTTTATCAATGCACTTGGCGTAGATAAAAAGGGAAGGATCTATGTGGCCAATGCCAGCGATGATCTTTGCCTGTACGACAGCACCGGAAAATCTCTGGCAACAGCACCGTATGAAGGAAGCATTTTACAGTTTTACGGATTTGATACGGTCAGCGGCAATTTTTATTACAGAGGAACTTATAACTGGAGATACTGGGGAAACGATCATGACATGGTGTCTTTAATGGCAGGAAATGTCGGTGAGGACAATACACTTCATCTGCCGGAGGCAAATCTGATGATGTTGTATCAGTCTTATTTCTATGAGAGAAATAAACCGGCAGAGATGTTAAATGATAAATATCTGGCAGTGCTCAATACCTTCCAGAGTCCGAACGCCATTACGATTCTGGATTCCAACAGCTATGATTACAACGATCACACGGAGCAAAGTACGGTGATCAATATCATTGACAGCAGTGTTTCGGTTTCTTCTCTGAATATTGCAAACAAAGATGCGATCAAATTTGTGGCACTTGCGGGAAAATCAACCTACAAAAATAATTTTGATGTCAGCAGTTACGGAACCAGATGTGCTTTGAGTGAAGATGAAAAGAGCATTTATGTCAAGACAGATACAAACACGCTCACGCAGTATTCCATGGAAGATAGAAAGAAAAAAGTGGACATCGTTACCGAGCATCCGGTCTACAGTTTCTGGGTGGATGGTGATATATGCCGTGTTGTAGAAAAAGAAGAGGATCAGTTTTATCTTGAAACATTGGATCTGAAAATCCCGACAACTTTTGAAGTGCAGGCACCAGAGTCCATGAAGGTATCTGAGAGCGACAAGCTGATCTGTACAACAGAAGGTTCCTGCAAAATGGATTACACTTATGAATCCTCGGATCCGAACATAGTAAGTGTGGATGAAACAGGAGGTCTCAATGCCTGGAAAGCAGGAACAGCGACCATCACGATCACAGCAGAAACGATAGGCGTTACAAAACAGGTCACGATCACGGTGGATGGTTCACAGTACGAAGATGCAGAAGTGTTTTCAAAGGTAAACCTGGAGGGAGCAGCATCCGACAACATTCATCTGCCGCATTATTCTTCTTATTATGGAAGTACCACGAAGTCTTATCTGGCACAGACAGCAGACGGCGGATATCAGCGTGCAGAATATATCAATGATAAGATCGTGGTTGAGACTTACGACAGCAAACTGAATCTGGTCTCTTCTAAAAATGTTGCGGCAGAACTTCCGATTTTTGGTGGGATCTATATTGGCGAAAATTATAATTATGCAGTTTTTGGACAGATGAACAAAGAAGAATCGGATGAGTGTGAAGTATTCCGTTTCGTGAAATATGATAAGAACTGGAATCGCCTTGCACAGTGCAGTGTTAAAGGAGCCAACACCTACATTCCATTTGATGCTGCGGTCTCAGCATGACGGAAACAGACGGCAAACTTTATATCCACACCTGCCACGAAATGTATCAGTCGGACGACGGATATCATCATCAGGCAAACTGCAGTTTTGTGGTCAATGAAGAAGATATGACACTTGTGGATTCTTATACAGGAGTCATGAATCTGGGAGAAGGTTATGTCAGCCATTCTTTCATGCAGCTGATCAGAACGGACGGAGAATACATTTACCGTGTGGATCTCGGAGATGCTTATCCAAGAGGCATTGCATTTACCATGACCAAGACCGGTGACAAACTGCAAGATCCGAGTCTGTACGGCAGTCTTTTCACAATCGATGGAAATACAGGCTATAATTATACTGGATATTCTCTGACTGGTCTGGAACTGTCAGAAGAATATTATCTGGTTGCAGGTCTTGGTGTCGAAAAACTGAATGATGATCAGAAAAATATATTTATAAGCAGTTCGAGAAAAGCGGAACCTTCCGGAAACAGAACCTGGATCACCAACTATGTAAAATGGTGCAGACGTTGATGTTACCACGCCAAAACTGGTTAAGATCACGAAAAATCAGTTCCTGCTGATGTGGGAAGAAAAAGCATCCGGAAAACAGAACTACACCACAAAAATGATGCTGATGAATGCAGACGGAAGCAGGACAAGTAAGGTATATTCCGCACCGCTTGCCCTGTCAGAATGTCAGCCGATCTGTGATACAGACGGAAACGTCGTATGGTATGTCACAGACAACGGCAAACCGGTGATAATCAAGATCAATCCATACTGCCTTGAAGAGGTAAGCAAAGAAACCGGCGGAAGTCTGGAAGAGAATACCGGCGGAAACAATGGCGGAAATACCGGAGGCAATACCGGCGGAAACACCGGAGGTAATATTTCCTGGGGTGATGGTGATATCGACTGGGATTGGGGATTTGATCCAAAACCGGACAATTCAGACACAGATAAAACAGAGAATACTCAGACAAAGCCGCAGAAGACGATAAAAGTCGGCAAGCCAAAGATTACCTTAAAGAGATCTAAAACGAAGATTCAGGTTCAGTTTAAAAAAGTAAAAAATGCGAAGAAATATCAGATTCAGTATGCGACCAACAAGAAATTTAAAAAAGCAAAATCCAAAACGACCACAAAACTGAAATATACGATCAAAGGTTTAAAAGAAAAATAAGAAGTATTATGTCCGTGTACGAAGGCGTGAACGGAAAGAAAAAAGGAAGCTGGTCAGCAGTAAAAAAGAAATAGTGAGCAGTAAAGAAGGAAGGTTTTTGTTTTGAAAAGCAGTAAATATGAAATTGATATGTGCAATGGAAGTATCATGGACAAATTAATTTCGTTTTCACTCCCGCTGATGTTATCCGGTATTCTGCAGCTGATGTTCAATGCAGTGGACATCATCGTAGTGGGAAGATTCAGTGGGAAACAGGCATTGGCGGCGGTTGGTTCAACCACCGCCCTGATCAATGTTTTCACCAATCTTTTTATTGGTATTTCGCTTGGGGCAAATGTACTGGCGGCAAGGTTTTATGCGATGGGCAAATCAAAAGAAATGTCGGAAACAGTACATACTTCGATCACGCTGGCGATGGTCAGCGGTGTGATCATGGCATTTGTCGGTGTTCTATTTGCGAGAGGTGCACTGGAATTGATGGGAACGCCGGATGATGTCATTGATCAGTCTACGCTGTATATGCGGATTTATTTTATGGGCATGCGTTTTTTATGCTCTATAACTACGGGGCGGCGATCCTTCGAGCGATCGGAGATACGAAGCGGCCGCTTCTTTTTCTGATCATCTCCGGACTGATCAACGCAGCATTGAATATGCTGCTCGTTATTTACTGTCATATGGCAGTGGAAGGCGTGGCGATCGCTACGGTGATCTCACAGCTGATCTCCTGTATCCTGGTATTATGGTGCCTGTATAAATCGGAAGGCAGCTACCAGCTCCGTTTTTCAAAACTGCAGATCAAAGGCGTTTATCTGAAGCAGATTTTTCAGGTCGGAATCCCGGCAGGGATCCAGAGCATGATCATCAATTTTTCTAACGTACTTTTGCAGTCATCGGTCAATTCCTTTGGTTCTACCGCCATGGCAGGTTATACGGCGGCCAATAATATACTGGGATTTCTCTATGCGGCAGTCAATTCGATCACGCAGGCATGCATGAGTTTCACAAGCCAGAATTATGGTGTCGGCAAATACAAACGTATGGATAAAGTGTTGATCGACTGCCTGATCCTGACGGTTGTTGTTGCCGGAGTGCTTGGATGCGGTTCTTATCTTCTCGGATCGGAGATTCTTCGGATTTACACAGAAGAAGAGAAAGTTATCCGCTGCGGAATGGAAATTTTATCGATCACGACTGTGCCGTATTTTTTGTGCGGTATCATGGATCTGTTTCCGGGAGCACTCAGAGGCATGGGCTATTCTGCCGTACCGATGATCCTTTCGATTATCGGTACCGTAGGTATGCGAGTGGTATGGATTTTTGGAATCTTTCCGCATCATCGTTCTTTGTATGTGCTGTTTATTTCGTATCCGGGTTCCTGGCTGTTCACGATCATTATGCAGGTGATCTGCTTTTATTTTGTAAGGAAAAAGATACATCAGATGTGAGAAAACTCCCATCTGATATAGCCTCCGGCAGATTGCAGAGGTGCACAGAAGAATATATCATGCGATCCATGACGTGCACCCCGCAGCAAGAATGTCGGAGCCATTCTTGATAAAGGAGACCGCAAAATTGTCAGATATCATAGAAATTACGGATTTTGAAGATCCGAAACTGGACGTATATGCAAGAACAAAAGAAATCCAGCTTTTAAACCGTGCAAATCCAGAAGACGGGATTTTTATTGCAGAAAGTCCGAAAGTAGTGGAGCGGGCACTGGATGCGGGGTACGAGCCGATTTCTATTCTGGTGGAAAAGAGACACGTCGAAGGAGAAGCAAAACAGATCATAAAACGTTGCGGGCAGATCCCGGTGTATACGGCAGAATTTGATGTGCTCACAAAGATCACCGGTTTTAAACTGACGCGTGGCATGCTCTGTGCGATGCATCGCCGGAAATTTCCGTCCATGAGGGAAATCTGTGAAAATGCAAAACGCATTGCGGTGCTGGAAGAAGTGGTCAATCCGACTAATATCGGGGCGATTTTTCGCTCAGCGGCAGCAATGCACATGAATGCGGTTCTGCTGACACCGGCATGCAGCAATCCACTTTACCGGCGGGCGATCCGCGTCAGTATGGGGACAGTTTTCCAGATTCCGTGGACTTTTGTGGATAACTCCGTTTCCTGGCCGGAAGGCGGGATTCAGCTTTTACACAAAATGGGATTTAAAATGGCGGCACTTGCTTAAGCGTGATTCGATCCGCATCGATGATCCGCTTTTGCAGAAAGAAGAAAAGCTTGCTATCCTCCTTGGAACAGAAGGAGACGGTCTGACATCCCGGACGATCGCAGACTGCGATTACACCGTCAAAATACCGATGTCGCATGGCGTGGATTCTTTAAATGTGGCAGCTGCAAGTGCCGTAGCATTCTGGCAGCTGAGAAAAGAAAAGTAAGAAATGGGAAAACAGAGGAAAACAAAAAATATAGATCTGACGGTCGGAAACATCACCTCGAGCCTGTGGAAATTTGCGGTTCCGCTGATGCTTGGAAATGTGCTTCAGCAGCTCTACAACCGGTTCGATACCTGGGTGGTCGGTCATTATATCGGAGATAATGCACTGGCAGCCGTCGGTTCGTCTTACACGTTAATGACCTTCTTGACATCGATCGTCATCGGGCTTTGTCTTGGAAGCAGTGCATTTTTATCGATGGCTTATGGCAAAAAAAATCAGGATCTGATCCGAAACGGCATTTTTATTTCTGCGGTTATGATCGGCTCACTGGCGGTAATCCTGACCGGGATCATTTATATCTGGATGAATCCGATGATCCGTCTGCTTCAGGTGCCGCAGGAAACGACAGCGGCGATGCGGGAATATCTTTTTTATGTCTTTATCGGATTTTTTGCCACTTTTTTATATAATTATGTTGCAAACGTACTGCGTGGAATCGGAAATTCCGTCACACCGCTTTTTTTCCTTGGAATTTCGTGATCTTAAATATTTTTCTGGATTTATACTTTGTGCTGGTTCTGCACATGGGGATCAAAGGTGCGGCCGTTGCGACCGTGATCGCACAGTATGTTTCCGGAGTCGGTATTCTGCTGTATTTTCTGATGCGTTATCCGGAATACCATATCAGCAGAAAAGATATGAAATGGAACCGTGAAAACTTAAAACAGATCATGTCACTTTCCGGTTTTACCTGTCTGCAGCAGTCCGTGATGAATTTCGGTATTCTGGTCGTGCAGGGAATTGTCAACAGCTTCGGAGCGACCGTTATGGCAGCATTTGCGTGGCAGTCAAGATCGACACGATCGCATATATGCCGGTCGGTGATTTCGGAAATGCATTTTCCGTCTTTGTAGCCCAGAACTACGGAGCCGGCAAGAAAGAACGTATCCGTCAGGGGATCCGCCAGTCAGTGATCAGCGTGATCCTGTTCTGCATTGTGATCAGCTGCGGTGTCTTTGTTCTGGCACAGCCGCTGATGCAGCTGTTTGTTTCCGAGACGAGCAGGGAGATCATTGCAGTCGGCGTGAAGTATTTAAGAATCGAAGGAGCCTGTTATGTTGGAATCGGCCTTTTGTTTATGCTCTATGGCTATTACCGTGCTGTGAACCGCCCGAACATGTCGGTGGTGCTCACGGTCATTTCCCTTGGAACAAGAGTGCTGCTGTCTTACACCCTCTCCAAAATCTCGTGGCTTGGTGTGACAGGAATCTGGGTATCCATTCCGATCGGATGGTTCCTTGCGGATGCGGTGGGGATTCTGGTGTATCTGCGTAGCAGGAGATTGGATGAGAAAGGATGATATTATGGAATTAGGGGCATATTTTAAAAGTATTATCGATCAGGATCGTGCAGCTGTTGTGATCTGCAGCCTGGATCACAAAATCATTTATATGAATCCGGCGGCAGCTGCCAATTATCATAAGTATGGCGGAGCAGAATTGCTTGGCAAAAGCCTTCTGGACTGCCACGGGGCACATTCCAACGAAAGAATCAAAGAAGTCGTTTGCATGGTTTGCCAAAAGCGAAGAAAACAATCTCATATATACATCTCATAATGAAAAACAGAACAAAGATGTATATATGGTGGCACTTCGTGATGCAGATAAAAAACTGATCGGATATTATGAGAAACATGAATATCGCAATAAAGAAAACATGGAAAAGTATCATATGACTTCAAAGTCAGAAGTCTGAAAATGCAGGAATTGCAGGCAGAATATATCAAATGTAAGATGACTTCCGCCTCCGTAGACGGCGAGTAACAAGTTTGTATCAGTGGCGGGATTCAATCGCCTATCTGATTTGATATAAGCATTGGTGGATTGCAAATATCCGCTTGGCACAGATGAAAAGAGGAATATATGGCAGATCATAAAAATAAAAAACAGAACGAAACAGTCGATGCCGGACTGTGTGGAAACGAAAAAATAGAAGAAGCCATCGCGGCACTTCAGCAGGAACCGACACAGGAAATGCTGGCACATACCCTGACGGTAATCCGCAGGCGTATGCAGGAAAACGGACAGTTTATCGTGGCAGTAGAACCGCCGACCGGAGACGGTCAGATTCGGGTGCAGGCGATAAAGACCGCTGACGGAAAAGCGTGGTGGGCAGCATTTACAAGCTTTGAAGAAGAATTAAAAGGCGGCGGAAGCGTAAAATCCACCTTCCTGGCAAATATCGATAAATTGTTTGCATCCGCTCTGACCGTACCGGAAATCGCAGGAGTCATCATCAATCCATGGAACAGGACGATCCAGCTGGATAAAAACCTGATCCAGATCATAGAAGGTGCGAAAAGATAACCGGATGACAAGATTAAGAGCTGCAGAATGGTTTCTGTGGGAGTGTAAAATAAAGTGTGTAAGTTGAGAAAATAAAATTTCAAAGCTTACGCACTTTGTTTTACACTCCCCAACTTCCAATTTTCATTTTTTCAAATTGCTCATAAAGCCAGAAATTGCAGATATGAGCCAACCCAATCCAATAACAATTAAAGCAATTTTCCATCCTATACCATTATCAAATACAAAGATATGGTCCTATGTCAAGATTTAGTACAAGTTAAAATGAGAAATTTCTCCCCATTTTAACCTGCCAGAAGCTCAGCCTCAGTGTGCGTTCTTTCATACACTCGTTCGAATTCGTTTGGCGACATATAGTT
>ENA-OQAZ01000630-OQAZ01000630.1-human-gut-metagenome-genome-assembly--contig:-NODE-630-length-19146-cov-3.727168_pt1 | contig 19146 bp, 27 predicted proteins | sample MGYA00242737_ERZ504531 | MGnify/ENA primary metagenome ERZ504531 (study PRJEB26092, sample SAMD00036244) | human gut metagenome | host: Homo sapiens | study: EMG produced TPA metagenomics assembly of... | reverse complement strand
CCATACGGACCGGCAGCACATCCACAACCATGTGATCTTTAACTCCCACGGCACTGGATTGGCACCAGAAAGTTCCGGGATTTTTTCTTTTCGGCGTTGGCAGTGCAGCGGTTGAGCGACCTGATTTGCTTGGAACACCAGTTGTCCGTCATTGAGAAGAAGCCTATCGGGAACGGCAGAAGAGTGTTCTCTATCCTCCCAAGGAAAGCAACAGGGACCGCCTATGCGGAATCATCGACACAATCCTTGCAGAAAAACCGGGGGATTACGAAGCGTTTCTGCAAAAGCTGGAGCAGCAGGGTTATGAGGTGAAGCGTGGCAAGTACACGGCGGTGAAGGGCAAGGGACAGAAACGCTTTATTCGGTTCCGAACTCTGGGCACCGACTATGGCGAGGACGAGATCAAGGCGGTGCTGGAGGGAAAGGCGAAGCACCAACCGTACCAGAAAAAGCCGCCCAAAGAACAGCCTTTCCAGTTGCTGGTGGACATTCAAGGGAAAATGGCAGAGGGCAAAAGCGTCGGCTACAAAAAGTGGGCAACGAAGTTCAACCTGAAAGAGATGTCTAAGACACTGCTATTTTTGCAGGAGCAGAAGATCAGCAGTGCCGACGAACTGCGGGAACGTGCAGCGGCGGCAACCGAACGCTATCATGCTATGGGAGATCCATCAAGGCGGCAGAAGCAAGGTTGACGGAGATCGCCGTCCTGAAAACCCACATCATCAACTACGCCAAGACCCGCCCGGTCTATGATGCCTACCGAAAGTCGGGATACAGTAAAAAGTATCTGGAAGCTCACCGGGAGGAAATCACCCTGCACAAGGCGGCGAAAGCTGTCTTTGATGAAGCCGGGCTGCAAAAACTGCCGAAGGTCAAGGCGTTGGATGCGGAGTTCGCAGAGCTGCTGACCAAGAAGAAAGCCGCTTACCCAGACTACCGTAAGGCACGGAACGAGATGCAGGAACTGGTTCGCGCACAGAAAAATGTGGAACGGTTCTTTGCAGAAGAAAAGCAGACGCACGAAACAGAACAGGTGCGTTAATGCTGGACTGCCGGAGCTGACGATCGTGTCGGTTCCCGGCAGTCTTTTTTTGTCTTATAATTCCTATGGTGATGCACGGTTTCTTTCGATTGTGTATACGAGGAACGGCAACAGGTATTCTAAAGAGTGTAAACAACTCGATAGGATGAGGTTGCTCTATGAAAGAATTATTTGGACAGCGATTACGGGAACAGCGTTTGAAACATCATTTGACGTTGGAGCAAGTAGCAGAAAAAGCAGACCTTTCTGCCAACTATATCGGGATGGTGGAGCGCGGACTAAAGGAACCGGGGCTTGCAACCATTGTCAAAATCTTGAATGCCCTGAATATTTCAGCAGACGAACTTTTGTGCGATCTGGTTCCAAGTGCATCTCATGTGACCGATGATGAAATCAGCAAGCGGCTTGAAGGACTGACCCCTATGCAGAAGAAAGTGGCACTTGACCTTCTGGACACCTATATCACCAATCTGCCTTACCTCACCAAAGAAGAATAATCCTGCGGCAACTCTGGCGCACCAGCTTAATTTTGGCTGGTGCGCTTTTCTTTTGCAATTCTTTAGGCTATAATATTTCTTATAGGATGTATTCATTCCCAAAGAATTGATTTCGAGGTGAACAAGATGCGAGAACCGCGATACAGTATCCTTTCCGACATCAACGATGGAATCGACCGTGCCAAGCAAGGCAAGCTGGCTCTGTACTGGCAGCGGAACATTGAACACGAATACCGCTGCAAAAAAGTGACCCCGGCAGAGCAGCAAGCTACACCGACTTGCAGGACATTCTTGCTGCCGTTCCGCAGTGGAGCGATGAGGAAGAACTGCGCTCCGGCATGGAGGGTATCGGTGGCCGCGTCTGGTTCTGTTACTTCTGGGAAGAACACGATTCGATGGTGCAGCTTACTGAAGATTGTAGCGGCAAGTTTACGGTTGCTTACGTTCTGGATTCGGATGTCACCCCAGAGGTGCGAAAGGCGGCTGCACAGCACGCACAACAGCAGCTTGCTGAATGTATGCAGGAGTGGGATGTTCCGCTTATGAAATCGGCTATTCCAGAAAAAGATAAATACGAATATTTAGATGAAGCGGCATCCCATCTGATGCAAGTCCTCAATGACCCGGAGAGCATCACCGGGTAAAAAGCGTTCCGCAGGAATGCGCAGTCTGCATCGGAACGGTGCAGAGTGAAAGGGTTTGGGGTGTCCCCAACAAGCATTTTGCAGCGCAAAATAGGCATTTGTATAGACGAATGCACTGCTTGCCACAACAATGCGTTCCTTTTGGGTCGCAGTCCGAATGAAAAGCTGAACACAGTACAGCCCCGAAGTTTTCAAAAAAGTCATGGAGCAGGTCGAGAACTTTGAGGAGAACAATTAAATCTTCCATAAAGCAGAAATACGGCTATATTCAGGCTTCACACTGAAATATAGCCGTATATTTTTTCATCGCTAATAGTTGTTGTATTTGCTCTTGAAAACAGCACAAAGATTTATTATAATAAGATAAATGGTTGTATCTTGCGCAAAGGAGCTGTGAAGAATGAATCAGAACTACCGCCGTAAAACAGAAAAGGTTTACCATGGGCTACGAGGGCTGATCCTGTATGCGTGAAGTCTCTGCCTATGTCACCCAGCAATTCAACCGCTATGTGATGGGCGTAGAAAGCCTGGATACCTTTGACCAGTTTTATCGGCAGCTGAAAGAAATGGGAATCGAAACCGTATTGGAAAATTATCAAGAAGCCTACGACCTTATGTACCAAAAATAAAAATCAACCTGCATTTTGCATCCGTTCCGGGAGTTTATGCTTTGGCAAAATCCGCGTCTTTTCATCCGAACACCCACCCTCCCACCTTTTTCAGAACTTGGGGCTGGCTCTCTTGCGCTGAGCCCTTTTGGGGTGCATGGGGCTGGCTTCACGCTATTTTATAAAGTTCCACCAAACAAAGCCGGTACAGACCCGCATCGATGGCGACGGGCTTCTGTACCGGCTTTTTCAGGGAGAAGGAGCAAATGTAAGGAGAAGTGTTTATGATGATACTCGTATTTTGTTTGGAAGAGAATTAGAGTTTTGTGTCTGCGTGTTGAGAAGAAATCCAGGAAGCCAGGCGATATTTCATGTTCAACTCAAGTCGCGCCAGCGCTGGGAAGGATTTCGTACTGCACAATGGGGTAAACGTCACGCTCCAGCCCCCTGCTGTCAGTGTCTGCGATTCAGAGAAAATCCGTCCGCTGCGGAGTAAAGATGTCCAGAATTACGCCCTCTTCCAGGGCCACTGCACCGTGAAGCAGATCGGGAGCAACATAATAGCTGTCGCCTTTGTGCAGGATGTACTTCTGACCTTCTACTTCGTATTCAAAGCAGCCGGACAGAATATAACTCACCTGCTCATGGGGATGACGATGTGCTTCGCCCACAGCACCTTTCTGAAAGCTCGCTTCCACCCCCATCATCCGCCGCCATGGGCAAGGATCCGGCGGGTGATTCCCGGAGCCGGGCAGGTGGGCTGAATGTCCTCATATTTCAATACCATAGGGAACCCCCTGTTTCTAGTTTTTCAGCCTGAAGCCTTAGATAAATGCCTGGCCGCCGTTGATCTGGATCACTTCGCCAGTGATAAAGGAAGCCTTCTCCGATGCCAGGAAGACGATCACGTCCGCCACTTCGCGGGGGTCGCCCAGCCGCTTCATCAGGATGCTGTCCTTCCAGCTCTCCACCAGGCGCGGTCAGTCGCAGCGTGGAAGGCAGTGTCGATGGTGCCGGGAGAAACCATGTTGGCGCGGATGCCGAACTCGGCAGATCCTTTGCCAGAGCACGAGTGTAGCTCTGGACAGCGCCCTTGGAAGCTGCATAGATGGAAGCGCCGATGCCGGCACCACTGGTCACGGCGATGGTGCTGAAGTTGACAATCGAGGCGTCCTTGCCCTTCTTCAGCAGGGGCAGAGCGGCCCGAGTGTTGAAGAACACACTGTCAAAGTTCAGAGCCATGACCTTCCGCATAAAGCCGGTCTCCATCTCGGACACACGCTGCCGGCCGCCCAGGCCGCCTACGTTGTTGACCAGCAGATCCAGAGAACCAAACTCCTCGCCGATCTTGGCGAAGGTCTCGTTCACCTGCTCCTCGTTGGTAGCATCGCAGGCATAGAAGTGGACCTTGATGCCCTGGCTCTCCAGCTTATCGATCACCTTTTTACCTGCCTCCAGATCGATGCCGGTAATGATGACCTCGTATCCTGCCCGGCCCAGTGCCTCTGCGGTTGCGCCACCAATGCCGCCGGTTGCACCAGTAATAACTGCTCTCATAATAAAACCTCCATCATAAGTAAAAAATTATTGTAACCTTAAACGGTTAACTGCATTTGATAGGTAGCCTTGTCCCCCACACTTCGGATCAAAACCGTATTCCGGATCCGATTCACGGGGTTGTCCTTGGTTTTCAGCAGGAACAGTTCCTGCCCTTCCTGGAGATCGACCCGAACCTGCATCGACTCTGCCCCAAGCTGAGCCCGCAGAACCACAGCGTTCTGATCTGTTTTAACTTTCTTGGTTTCCAGAACGTGCTGATAGCCGTTCTCCGAGAAGCCCAGGTCCGCCGCTTCCGTCGGCAGGTCGCAGGACAGCTCAATCCCCGGCTCAAAGTGGAAGGTATAATCGTAAACGCCGGTTTTGCCCTCCACCTGAAAGTAATCCAGAACGGAATTCTCGGTGATCTTCAGCTCTCTTGTGTAGTCGATACCCTCATAAACGTTCTCGGCCTTGCAGCGCACCCGGTCGTTCTCAAACAGCAGGCATTTGCCCGGTTCGACCGAGGTAATGTCGGTTCCGTTCCAGCACACTGTGTTGTGTGCCAAGGTTTTACGGTGCCACTCGTTGCATAGCCGCGACTGATAGCCCGCATTGGACAGATCCCGAGACAGGCGAAGCTTTTTGTACATTACCTCAATGTTCATGATGTCCGGGTGGGCATGAGAACGCCCATTCAGGCCGTACTTCAAGAACACATTCCAGGAATCGTTCCGTAGCATAGCAAAGTTGGAAGTGGGGAAAGTCGTCGAGCTGTGGGGAACGGGCTTGTAGTCCGCATAATTGAAATCGATGTTGAACAGCAGCCGCTCCAGGCAGATGGTTCCGCAGCAGTAATAGGGCTCCGACAGCGGCAAAGTGGTTCTCGGCGCGGGATCTGCTCAATGATTTTGAGGATGTTTCCTACCGGGCTGTACTCGCCAAGGCCCGGCTGCCGTATGATAAACATAGCTGAAGGTCTTCAGATTCAGATCCGGCCAGCCATCGTTGGGATTGGCAGATAGAGATTGTCAAAAGCGTACTGGTACGCTTGCACAAACATCCGCTCCAAAATAGCGGTGCTTTCCTGACCAAAATCGTAATCGTAAATTTTGCTGAACAGGAACAGATAGGAAACGCCCTCCAAGAGGAAGAAGTTGTAGTGAATTGACCCTTCGTACCAGAAGCCGTCCTTGGTGACGCCCTTTTTCAGCTGCTCGTGCATATTGAACTGGCTCTTGAAGGCGTAGTCGATCATTTCCTGATCGTGCATGGCCAAGCCATAACACCGATTGCAGAGAGCGACCAGCAGCTGATGTTGTGGATGGCAACCGCCTGCGGAGCATCAAGCGGAACATCTCGCGGAACAGTTTCTGGTGGATACGCTCCAACCAGGCCGAATCCAGCTCATCTCGCAGAATCTCGATGGTCTGGATAAACCGGATGGCTACGATTGCCTCATTGAGACCCTGGGGCATCATCTTACCGCAGCCCCACACCATGTTGTCGTAACTTTCGCAGAGGACATTTTCTTTGTTGTGCAGCTGGAACTCCTGATAATGCTCTGCGTAGAACTCCATGACCCGGACCGCATAATCCCGGTACTTGGTCTCGCCGGTGGCCTTGTAGATCAGGGCGGAAACCAGAGTCATCACAACAGCCCGGTTGCGATAGAAGGTAATCCAAACGCCGTTCTGCGTCTCGTCCCGATAGACTTTCCCGCAGACAACACAGCGGTGTTCCTTCGGCGAGTTCAGGTCAAAGATCAGGCGGCCGCCATCGTCGTCGCAGAAGTAATGGTGACCCCATCGGCTCAGCTTCTCCGGGGAATCGGAAAAGCCGGGCATAAATGCATCGACATCTTTCTTCATGACTTCAAGCGCCTTCTGGTTCATCTCCAGCCCCATCAGCTCTTGAAACCGATCGTTTACATAATTCACAAAAGCCCTCCTATTGGCGATGGATACCCCTTTTTTACAAGGAATATTCCTGTTTCGTCTTGGATTGACATACCACTTGGATCGGTGTAGTGTTGGATGCGGAATCACAGTATCCAACCTTTACCTCATAGGAACAACCACCGCACTCCAGGAAAAGAGACCGCCCCTTGTGCTGAACTTTCACCGGATCATCCGAGAAGGTAAAGCACTCAAAAAAGACTTGTTCTTTTTCCGGCGCAGAAGAGCAGGTTGCCAGGGTCTGGATCTCTGTCCGGCATTTTTTGTCCTGCTCCTGGGTGGTCATGACGCTCTCCACCTGCTGCTGATACTGCTTTTGGCAGACAGGCCGGTCCGAATAGACATGGTAAGACAGTTCTTCGCCCATCAGCGGGTATACGGCCGTTTGTCCATCCAACTGCGCCCTTCGGTCCGTATTGCAGATCAGAGAATAGGTGTGGGACTGTGTGCTGCGTAGCAGATCTACAAACACCCAGAACCGCAGACCGTCGGTGATTAGCGCCCGGCTGACTTCCTGCATTTCCTGTTTGGCGGGGTACACGCCGGCCGTCTCGCCGCGATAGAGCACCAGGCTGCCCTCCGTCTGGAATTTGGTCACCCGCCCTGCATACTGTTCGGGGCAGAAGGCTCGCCCGCCACCAGACGCTGCCGGACGCTGCTCATATACGCATCGTTTACATCTACGGCATCGGTGTAAAGCCCATCCACCAACAGAACATTGTGGTTGTCCGGCATCAGGTTGCGGTTATATCCATCCTCACAGGTGAAATAATCGCTCCCGCGGGTAAAGATGTAGGAGAGGTTATCCGGATGATGATGGGACAGGGAGAACAATTCGATCCCCTCTTCGTTCCGAATCTTCCAGCCTTCTCTCCACTGCTTGATACCGCCCGGCGGACTGCACTTGATAGTCAGGACTTTGGCATCTCGTTTCCAACTGCTGCGAACCGTCAGTAGACCCAGATCATCGAAGTAGCGCACCAGCGGCAGGTCTGAAAGCTCTTTTTCCGGCACATCGGGTGCATACCACAAGAACTCGAACACCGCTTCCGGCAGAATCCCGGGTTTCACCTTGCTGTTCTGGCTTCCTCCATCAAAAACTCATCGACCACCAGATTTCCCAACTTTTGTGCGTAGCCATCGCCATATTCTGCGGCAGCCTTATAATACACACAGGCTGTATGAGAACTGTACCGGTCATGGCAGTCCCCATAGTTCAGTTGGCGTTTCAGGTCCGCACAGGACTGATACAGCCGGTAGTAGAAGGTATTTTTGAGATATTCGCTCTTCTGGAACCAGTCTTCGCCCTCCTGTACTTTCAGCAGATGGGCATAGACAAACAGCCACATCCCGCCATAGCGCCAGTAGGTCGCACCCTCATAGTTCGACCCGTCCTCCGGCATCAGCGCGAACACCCGCGCAAAGTCCTCTTTGGCTTCCTGAATGTACTGTGCAGCGGCTTCATCTTCCCCTTGCAGGGCGTAACCCGCAGCGGCGAGACCTGTCATATTGATCCAGTTATGGTTCTGGTAGAAGTTGGTGGACCAACCTTGCCGTAGGTCTCGCGCCGGTAATCCAGCATGATCTGTGCGTGATGCCGGATTTTGTCCGACACTTTTTTCTGCTCCTCGCTGGAAAGCCAGGCTTGAGCCAGTCATATCCCAAAGACAATCCAAACAGAATCCAGGAAGCAGACAGGTCTACATTTACCAAATGGGCGTTGCCCCATTTTTCATAGGAAAGCACGGTGCGAATAAATCGCTTTGCCTGGTGCAGATATTCCTCGTCACCGCTGAGGCAATAGGCCAGCGCCAAATTGGGGATTGCAATGCCCATATAAGTTGTGCTTTCTTTGGGATGTTCCTCAGGCAGGACCATCGTTTTATAGCGATCGGCCTGTGCAAGAAGCCTTTGATACTGTTTTTTTCGCTTTCCCGAAATTTCTTTGCGGTAGGGTTCCAAGTCTCCGATAAAAATCAAATGGCTCGCCTCATTTCACTCTTTTGCCTCTTTTTTCTTTGCGGTCCCGCAGCTTTGCAGCCAGTTCTGAAAGGACCGTATAGAACAGCAGATACAGTGTTGCAAAGCCAAACGGTTCTCCTGGAATCAGAACCGTTTCAACCGGGAGTTCCAGCATCTGATTGAGCAGCAAATTCAGATTCTGATAGGTCAGGTAAACCAAAATTACTGTAATCATGCTGGCGGCTATTTCCACCAAATTCCGAGCTGCTTTTTTTGCACCAGAAATGTTGCGATAGGTGTGGTTTAAAATCTCTCCATTCCGGGTCAGCCGGAATACATTGTAGGCAATCGGGTTATAGACCACGATTGTCACCAGGCCGATCCCGACTCCTAAAAAGAAGATGAAATCAATCGGACTGGAATATCCGCCTACTTGTGTTCCAAAGCCGATCATGAAGTAGCACATTCCCGCCAGCCACCAACGCATCAGCCCGGCTTTCCGGTTGTCCGTGAACCAATTCTTCAGGAACTTCTTCATACCTTTTCGCTCCCAAAATAACGTTTGACTGCATCGACCATCAGCAAAATCCCTGCTGCTCCAAAAGCGGTCATCAGGCCCGCACTGAACAGAATTGCTTTTTGTACCACCGCGACATCCAAGCTGCTCTGAATTTGGATCGCCTGCTGGTAGATACCAACCAGCTGCATCCCCAGAGCGATAGTGCCATACAGAGCAGCGCAGTCAATACCTCTTCTCGAATTCTTTCTCCGTGGATCTGGGTAGCTTCAAACAGAGTTACAAGACCCAGCAATACAAACAGGAACATGATGAACCCGCAAATTTGATCCTCCAGAAGCAGCAGGCATTGGTGTGGACATAGGTGAAAATCAGATGCACAATTGCCGCTGCAGCCACCAGCAATTTTGCGGTGATCTGGATCTTAGAGGTTTCTTTACGCATGATTTTCCTCCACCTCTCTGCACAACAGACTCCTGGTTGTCTCTCCATCAAAGAAATGTGCCTTGTCCATGGAGAGACTGACGTAAAACTCCGGATTGATCTTTACGTCGGAGGGGACGCTCAGGACCAGTGAACTGCCTCCAACCATGGCATGAACAATCTGGTACCGGCCCATATACTCCACTTCCTCCAGACGCACCGGGATGGTATTCTCCTGGATACCTCCGAGACTGCCAGTGCTCCGGGCGCAAGCCAGGATAACCTCTTTCCCGATCGAAGAGCGGAGCTTGGCTTTCAGCGCGTCCGGCAGCGAAAGCCGGAAGCTTTCATTTTCAAAGCCGGTTTCACTCAGCTTGCCAGGAATAAAGTTCATCTGTGGTGTGCCGATAAAGCTGGCCACAAAGAGGTTGACCGGAGCGGCGTAAATCTCCTGCGGGGTACCCACCTGTTGGATCACACCCTCTTTCATGACAACGATCCGGTCCGCCATGGTCATGGCTTCGGTCTGATCATGGGTAACATAGATGGTTGTCACTCCAAGGCGCTGCTGCAGCCGTACAATCTCGATTCGGGTGGAATTTCGCAGCTTGGCATCCAGGTTCGACAAGGGTTCGTCCATCAGAAACGCTTTCGGCTTGCGGACAATGGCACGGGCCAGCGCCACCCGCTGCTTTTGGCCGCCGGACAGCTGCTTGGGCAGACGGTTCAGGTATTCGGTAATTTCAACCGTATCCGCAGCTTCCAGCACTTTATCCAGGATAACCGTGTCCTTTTCGTGCTGGACTTTCATGCTGATGCCCACATTCTCGTAGACCGACATGTTGCTATACAGGGCGTAATCCTGAAAGACGATCGCAATATCACGCTCTACCGGGGGGCATTTGTTAACGACTTTTCCATCCAGGATCACTTCTCCCGAACTGATTTGCTCCAGACCGCCCAGCATTCGGAGAACCGTGGATTTGCCGCACCCGGAGGGGCCGACAAACACGATAAATTCCCCTTCATCAATGGTAAGGTTAAAGTCGTGAATGGCATGGAAGCCATTTGGGTAAATCTTATTAACGTTTTTGAATTGAATTTTTCCCATTTGCTCTACACGCCTCCGATTTTATGAACCAATACGCTCGAGCTTCTGCCGGAGAGCCTGGCGTTTTTTCGCCTTGGCTGTGCCGGTCACTCCTGCGATGATTAAGAGAACGGATCCGATCAGGTTGGAAACAAGCAGAATCGTCTCGTGTGCATAGGGCTGGAGAAATACCGGCACGATCAAGAACTGCCTCACAAGGAAGTACACCCCAACGGCCAGTGTGATCACGGCCCATCGCGAACTGTACACATTGATCTTCACTGCACAGGTAAATACCAGAAACAGCACGAAGATATTCACGATAACTGTTAAACCCATCCAGAAATTAACGGGCATCGAATCCAAAATCGTGGTGACATATACAAACTCGGCAATGATCGCCAGGAGCGTCATGGTGTAAGAATAGCCGTTCGTTTTATAAAGCGTCACATAGGTTTTCTTTTCTTCGGGAGGAATGGATTTCAGCATACTCAAACACCCTCCTTTTTCAAGCGGACAAATGTCAAATGGCTCGCAGTCAAATCGATCGCCAATGCGCCGCACACCAAGATGTAAAGTGCGTTAAACACCACTCCAAGCCGGAATGTTGTAAACTGCAGCTGATAGTTTTCAAGCCCCTCCAGAGACAGGTACTGAAAATCCAATCCCTGATAGTAAACAGAAATTGCTTGTAAATTCATGATCGAGTTGCTGCGCCATAACAGCAGGCAACCATCAGCAGCAACATTACAACCAATGCAAAACGATCCGGAACACAAGACAGAATCTCCAGAAAAACGATCAGAGCAATCCCGATCACACCCACCAGCGACCAGGCAAAAATCTGGCGGTTAAACGTCTGAAGGATCACGTCGTGGAACATTGCGATTTCTTGGTTCTGCGGCAGTTTCAGTCCAAACAAATCATTATATTCCGTCATAAAGGCCAGGGCAAACAGAAACATTCCGATGGAAGCCAGAATATACAGCACAGAAAGGATCCGCTGCCCTTTGAAAAGTTTTCTCATAAGTTCCTCCTAATTCTGTATTCCAAAGGCCCTGCCCCGAATACAGTTTGCAGAGTTCAGTTTGCGGCCTGCATCGCTGCATAGGACTGCTGGTAGGCCACAACATAGTCCGCGAGATTGCGCGCTTCAAACTGTGCCAGATACTCCTCATAATTGGCCGGAATCGTAATTCCCTGCGGGGGATTGTTGCGGGTCTTGTACCGTACGATGTTAAACATCTTTTCCACGACGTCATCTTCCTCCATGGCAGTGGTTTCAGAGATCATCTCTTTCTGCCGGAGCGTCAGGGAGAAGACCGGCGGAATCATCTTGTAATAATTGGGGTTGTCGCCCTTGGGGCCCTCGCCGGCGTAGGTTGCAAAGGTCGTGGTGGAACCCTGGAGCAGCACCCAGCCCTCAAAGCCGCGCTCGGAAGTATACTGGTACTCAAAGCCGATGTCTTTCTGGTATCCAATGGGGATCAGGCTACCCATCCAGTCCCGCATAAAGGTGGACAAATCGCCCTTGGCCACCGCATTGCAGGTGTCCACCATCCACTGGTTAAACTTGGGATAGGAGGTTCCATCCGGACCCTGGTAGCTGCCGTTCTCCTCCAAGTTCATCGGCAGGCCGTAGTTCTGGAGCGTGGAACCCTCTTCGGTGAAGAAGTAGTCAAACAGAGCGCAGGCGCGGCGCAGAGTCTTTTCGTCCGTGCAGCCCGCTGCCGAAATTGCCCAGCCGTCGGGTTTGATGGCGCGGCCGTTGTCGATGAAGTACTGCCACACGCCGTTCACCTTGGCGACCGGCGGCAGGATCACCACAACATCGCTGTTCAGCGAGTCCGCAGTGGAGGATGCCTGCCAGTCGAAGGTGATAAAGCCAAAGGAAGGCGCGTCACTGGAATCCGTTCCCCACAGAGTGCTGCGGAAGTTGGTCTTGTTGGTCAGGTCATAGCAATCGGAGTAGATCAGACCCTCGGCCTCCATATCAGACAGATAGCACAGCACATTGTACATGCCCTCGGTGGAGTAGGTGTATTGCACATTATTATCTGCATCAATGTACCAGCGAGCGGTGTAGGAGTCCGCACTGTGTGCTTTCACGCCGTCAAAATAGGTGCTAAGGCGCAGCAGATCCTCCCGATAGCTGGACTGACGGGTGAACATGGGCCAGACCGTATCCGCTCTTCCGTCGGTCAGGTAGCCGGGGTTTGCCTTGATGCAGCGCATCAGGCCACCAGCTCGTCGATGTCGTAGGCGGCCTTCTCGCCCAGGAACAGCTCGGAGGGAGAAGCGTAGTCGTAGTTGTCCTTGATGTACTGGATAAAGGTCCTGGTCAGGGTCTCGCCGTTTTTCACCGAGAGGGCGTTCTGCAACTCCACAATGTTCTGATCGGTCTTTTTGGTAATGGTGACGCCTTCCATGGGAGACACGCTGCCGCCGTTAGCACCATAGCGGGCATTGGCCCCGGCATAGAACCCCTTATAATAGCAGGTCAACTCTGTGTCGGTGTCGTAAGCGGCATCATCCACATCCAGCAGCATCACGACCCAGCTCTGGCGGGCGCAGAAGGAGCGAGCAAAGTTGTTCAGCTCTGCAATGTAGGGGATGTGATAAATGTTGCCGTCATATGCGGTGATTGCACGTCGAACGTCAGGATTCTCGTCCAAATAATTCTGGAAATTGGGCAGGTAACCCTGATCCATCATCTGGCTCAGATTGACAAATTTGCCTCGGTGCCATAGTACATCAGATCATCTGCGATGGAGTTACCGCCAAAAATATTTGCCTCTGCAAAGTTGGTGGTGGAGGCGGTATCGATCATCTCGGTAGCCTTCTGGTCCTGGGTGGTGACATCGGTGATGGTCACATTCAGCACCTGCTTCAGGTGGCTCCACACCGGCTTGAGCATACCGGCGGTGACATTGGTGCCGTCGGGCAGATTCAAGGGAGACTCCTGGTTATAGGTGATGGTCCGGGATTTGTTGCCCGCAGCATAGTTGATTTTCAGGGCGATGTTCTCGCTGAGATCCAGCTCAGCCGCCGGGGCCGGCCCACTGCTGGCCTGGGAATTGGCCGTGCTCTGGGCCGCCTGTTCTACAACAGACGAGCCGCAGCCCGCCAGAACTGCCGAAGCAGCGGTCACAGACATGAGCTTTAAAAAATCACTCCGTTTGATTTTCATGTTTTTCTCCTTTTCTTCTACAAGAGTGTTATTCTTTAAAAAGTTATCCTTTTACGCCGCCGACGTTGACGCCCTTGGCAAAATATTTCTGAATATAGGATAAATGACCAAAACCGGGATGATAGAACAGACGATGATTGCATAGGCCAGGCTGTCTGCTGAATAGGAAAGAACTACCGGAGATTCGTCGTACAACTTCTGGTAGTTTTCAATCAGCTGCCGCAGATAGACCTGGAGGGGCTGCTGGTTCGGGTCGGCCAGGAGCATTCTCGACCAATAGTAGCCGTTCCAGCGGCTGATGGCATAGAACAGGGTCACCGTTGCAATACTGGCCGTGGACATGGCACATAGATCCGGGAGAACAGCTGGAATTCGGTAGCGCCGTCCACCAGGGCAGCCTCTTCAATCTCCTTGGGGATGCTGTCAAAATAGTTCCGCAGAAGGATGATATTGTAGGCCTGCACGCCAAAGGCAATGATCATGCCCCAGCGGTTGTCCACGTTCATGCTCTTATAGTTCAGATAAAGCGGAATCATGCCTGCGCTGAACCACATGGTGAACACCAGCAAAAAGTTCCATTGACGGCGGAACTTGAGCTTTTTCTTTTGCAGGGCGTAGGCACCGGTCAGAGAGATAAACATACTCCACGCCGTGCCAACCACCGTATAGAACAGGGTGTTTGCATAGGCAATCCAGAAACCCTTGCTGTGGAGCACCATGTCGTAAGCCTGCAGGGTCACATCCTTGGGCAGGAGCACGATGCTCCCGCTCTCGTAGGCCACCCGGCCGCTGATGGAGACGCTGAACGCATACACGATCGGGTAGAGCGTCACGGCTGCAAAGGCGATTACCAGCAGATACGCACATACTTTAAATATTTTTTCGCTTCGGTTGAGAAGGTCCATCTTTCTTTTCCTCCTTTACCACAAAGATGTATCCGAAATATTCCGGCTAATTGTGTTTGCCCAATCACCAGCGCAAAGGCGATGAGGGAGTTAAACAAGCTAACCGACGCACCAACGCCATAGTTGCCGAAAGGATACCGATGCGTTGTTCAAAGGTAGACAGAACATCTGCGGTCACATAGATGTTGGAGTTGTACATCAGCAGGACGCGCTCATAACCGATAGACAGCATGTTGCCGATTCGCATAATCACCATGATAATCAAGGTCGGTGCCATGCCCGGGATCGTGACATACCGCAGCTCCTGGAGCTTATTTGCGCCGTCCACCTTCATAGCTTCATACAAGGTGGGCGAAATACCCATGATGGCGGCAAAATACACAATCGAGCTGTAGCCGCTCTCTTTCCAGATTCCAACAGCAATGTACAGTGGACGGAAATAGTTCGCGTTGGAAAGCAGCGAAACGCCCGGTTCAATGAGATCCAGCCTCTGGAACAATGCCGCCAGAACGCCTGTGGAGTTTACGCCGCTGTACACCAGCATGATGGTAATGCTGGTGATGGTAACCTCAGACAAAAAGTGGGGCAGATAGGTCGCCGTCTGGGTCAATTTCCGGACAAAACTGTTGCCAATCTCCGCAAACAGGATAGCCAGGATAATCGGCACAGGGAAACCAAATACCAAGCTGTATGCGTTAATTACAAAGGTATTCCGGAACGCCTGCCAAAACTGTGTCTGGTAGACACCCGATACCAGGGTCATAAAGTTTGCAATGCCTTTAAAGTCGCTGTTCCATACGCCCAGGCTGGAGTCAAATCGCTTAAAGGCGATGAGCAAACCGCCCATCGGCTTATAGGCCCACAGTGCAAACCAGATCACCACCGGCAACAGCAGCACATAGATCTGCCAATCACTGGCCAAAGACTGCAAGAGCTTTTTGCCGTGCGGCTGTCGCATCTTAATTTTAAGTTGATCCATTCTTTGTGTCGTCCTCCTTGTCGTGCGCCCAGAAATACCGCTTGCAATCCGTTTGCGCCAGGCATTTCGGGCAAATTTTTGCTGGGATCCCGCTATCTTACAGTGTCACCGCCTTTCTTCTGTACTGCATTCAACTTTGGCATCAGACTCATTCAAGTACTGAGTAGTTGCTTCATCCAGCCCGCTCCATATTCTTTGTGCAGCACCGCCGCAGCGACCACTAAAGCAAGCAGACCAGTCATGCCGTTGCTGATCATCATCACCAAACCCATTGCCTGGCCGCCCGCAAGCGTTGTACAATGCTGGAAGAACAGGAGAATCGGAATCCGGAAAACAAAGAGTCTTGCGAAATTTACATAGAAGGACAATTTGGTATATCCAAAGGCATACAACAGTGCCATAACTGCCGAATGGATCGCCAAAAATACGTTTGAGATCATTTCGAGAGTAAAGATCTGTGCAATCAGTCTGCAAAGGCCACATCCCCTTTGGAGAAACTCGCAAGGATCGGATCCAGAAACACCCAAGTCAAAATGAATCCCAAAACGCCCCAGACAAAATCTCAACTATAAAGACACACCGAAAAATTTTCAGGGCTCGACTGTGGATTTCCAATGGCCGATGTTCTGTCGAATCAAAGCAGCCCCACCATCTCCAATGCTTCCTGCCGGAACCGTAGACAGAGCGCTGACGCTGTTTGAAACGCCCAGCGCACCCACAGTTTGGGTGCCGTAGTTCACGCCAACCGAGTTGACAACCACTTTGCCTGCACTGAAGGAGAATTTTTCGGCGATAACCGGAAGGGAAATGGAAACGATCTTTTTGACGATGTCGTTCTTCAGCCTGACATATCGGAACGACAGCCCAAAGACATCTTCAGGGTTACGCAGATTATAAAGGCCGATTGCTGTTACCACCAGGTTGGAAAGTAGGGTGGCCACTCCGATCATGACAATCCCTTGGTGGAGTACCAGAACAAAAAAGGCGGAAAACGAGAACTTGGTAAGTGCCATTGCAAAGTTGATCCGCATGATCTTGGAACCATTCCCACGGGCCTTTTCAATGGCGATATAGACATTATTGAAGAAGGTGAAAAACAGATTCAGCGCAGTGATCCGGTAGTAGTTCAATCCGATTTCCACAAGCTGGGCGGGAGTGTTTGCCAAACGCAGAATAGGCCTAGCCCCAGGATAAGCCCTGCCACCAGGACAAGGGCAGCGGCTCCGGCCATAAAAAAGGTGGTATTTACGGTGGTTTTTAACCTCTCATACTCCCCAGCTCCATACAAACCCGCAATTAGAATGCCTGCACCGATGGAAAGGCCGGTCCCCACCGAGACGATGGAGTTGTTAAGCTGGTTGAAAAACGACACCGCCGAGACGGATTCCGGGTTGATCTGAGAGGTAATTACAAGATCAAACACCCGAAACAACTCGTTGATCAGCTGGAACAGTGCCATGGGCAAACAGACAGAAAGAACTGCCTTGGGTATATTTCCCTCTAAAAAGAATTGCCTTTTTTTAAGTTCTTTTGGATCTACCTGCAAGCCCATGTTGATTCCTCTCTGCATTGGTTCTTAATTAAGAACCCGGTTCATTTATCTGAGCGATAAAATAGTGGTGCATCCAGAACCACTATTTTATATGATGACTGATGAATCGTTAAGTCTTTGCGGTTCGTATTTAAGAATCAAGTTCCGCATTTTTAGTATATACGAATTCGCCTGATTCTGTCAACCCGGTTTTTCTTTTTCTCGCATTTTGACAAAGATTCAACTTGTGAATTGTGCAACCTGTAGGGGATCATAAGAATCTCACTGAATCTTTTGAGCCTGATCATGGATCTTGGTTTGATACGTCTGCCTGAGTTTCTATGGTATCCTTCAAAACCATTCGTGCACATACGGCACTCCCCTCTCTTTAGGCACTTTAGGCAGGAGTGCTTGACGACAGAACGATATAATGATAATATACATTCTGGATTAAAGTTGATTTGGCCTGGAGGAGGATGTAGTAAATCATGAATCGAACCGTTGAGCGCACTTTGGCAATCCTCAAAATTATTGCCAATAGCGAGCATGGCATTACCCTGCAGGAAATTGCCAATCAAATGGACATGGCAAAAAGCAGTACTTTTGCAATTGTCCATACCCTATTGGAGCTGAACTACATCAGCACGGTTGAAAACAATGATAAAAAATACTGCTTGGGGGTTGAGACTTTTGCGCTCGGGATGAAGTATGCTAACAATCAAAGCCTCGTTCAGCAGTGTGTTATTCATCTCCCTGCGCTGGCTGAAAAATACAACAAGACTGCCTTTCTTGGCATATTGAACGGCTCCAATGTGGTTTATCTTTATAAATATGTCGCAGAAAACGCACGGCTTGCCACCTGCTCCATCGGCTCCAGCAAGCGGCCCACGCGACAGCTCTGGGCAAAGCGCTGATTGCTTTTCTCCCACCCAAAGCGCAACGCACACTGATTGATAACATAGAACTCACCTCTTATACCGATCAGACCATCTCTTCTAAAGAGAGATTTATTGCACAGTTGGAACAGATTAAAAAGCAGGGTTATGCAACCGAATTTGCTGAATTGGGCCACTTGACTGCGTGTTGCAGTGTTCCGATCCTTGATTCTCAAGGTAACGCTGTAGCTGCAATTTCTCTGGCAGACATCGCTGAATCAAACGAAAAACTATCTCCAGATGGCCAATGACCTAAAGGCTGCTGCGGCTGAAATTTCCAAAATTGTGGCCTACACACAAAATTGATTCCCAAATTATAAATCAAAATTCCCGGCTTTCGGTACAGTGGACAGCCTGTTGAGCTGTTTGCCTCCGGTGGAACTTCAGTAAAAACCCTGAACGGTTCTTTTGCTGAGGTTCCATTTTTTTATAATTTTAATTTTTTGACCGTTCAGGACTTGCATACAACAAAAACGTTACAATAGACTCGTCTTGAATCCACAGTAAGAGATAAAAAATCATTTATATAGATGATTTTCTCTGGCATCCGGTTTGTTTTGTCCTCTAAAATGTCACTTCCTGTATTGAGCTGCGCACAGCAACTCGGAATAAGCTTGTATTCTCCCCAACAGAGTGTGGGCAACATATCCACTGTCTTTCCTGATCAGCAAGGCTTTGCCGCTATCCTCAATAGGATGGTTGGCCTAAGATCCATCCCTTGGGGTTTCATATGCCCACTGAGTAGTGCTATGAATCCAGGCGATGCCACCTATTCAGTTTTTATTGCATTTGCAATAGAATAAAAGCAGAGACGGAACACAACAAAAAGGAGAAATCATCATGGGTAAAAATGCTATCGTGGGACAGTCCGGCGGCCCGACTTCGGTCATCAACGCAAGCCTTGCAGGCGTATTTGAGAGCTGCAAAAGCCGCGGCGCTCAGGTGGTGTACGGTATGTGCAATGGCGTAGCCGGTCTGTTGGAAGAACGGGTGGTTGATCTGGGCAAGCTGCTGACCGACGATCTGGATATCGAGCTGCTCAAGCGTACCCCTTCGAGCTTTTTGGGGAGTTGCCGCTAGCGCTGCTTTGCAGAAGCCGAAGAAGGCGGCATCTCCAAACACTCCTTGAGCATCTTCTCTACGGCACAGACCTTCTCATAAACCTGCCGGGTAGTGATGGTGGACGTAGTTTTCTTGGTTGCCATAGGCGTTACCTCGTATAATAAAATAGTAGTATTTATAGACCGCTCTCCAGCGGAATGCTACAATAGTTTCAGGGTGCTGTGGATTGGTGAGGCGTTACTACCGCAAAGACGGTTTTTGGGAGGC
>ENA-OQAZ01000629-OQAZ01000629.1-human-gut-metagenome-genome-assembly--contig:-NODE-629-length-19164-cov-2.679781_pt1 | contig 19164 bp, 21 predicted proteins | sample MGYA00242737_ERZ504531 | MGnify/ENA primary metagenome ERZ504531 (study PRJEB26092, sample SAMD00036244) | human gut metagenome | host: Homo sapiens | study: EMG produced TPA metagenomics assembly of... | reverse complement strand
ATACGTGATACACTTATATGCAGTAAGAATTTTACTGAAATTGTACATAAACGGATAACCGTACGGAATATGCGGTTGTAACGTTACCTAAAGGAGGAACACCATGAAACAAATTGACTTTGAGAACGGGAAAATCACAGATAATATTCTGCGTGCTTCCGTTCCGATGCTGGTCGCAGAAGTTTTGAGCCTGCTCTATAACATTGTGGACCGGATCTATATTGCAAGAATTCCCGATGTGGGAACTACCGCCCTCGGATCGGTAGGACTTTGTTTCCCGATCATCACGATCATTCTCGCTTTCAGCAATCTCTTCGGTTCCGGAGGCGCTCCGCTTTTTTCCATCGAACGCGGACGGAAAGATAACAGAGAAGCTCCATGATCATGAATACTTCATTTTTTCTGATCTGTGTCTGTTCTCTGATCCTGATGGCTGTGGGCATGATCTTTGCCAAACCCATCCTGATCCTGTTCGGAAGTTCCGAAAGCGGCCTCGTCTACGCCTATCCGTATCTGATGATCTACCTGATCGGAACCTTTCCATCTATGGTATCTACCGGCATGAATCCTTTTATCAATGCACAGGGATATGCCACCACAGGAATGTTTTCCGTGGCGATCGGAGCTGTTGCGAATCTGATCCTGGATCCGGTTTTTATCTTTGTCTTCGGACTCGGTATCCGCGGTGCCGCAATTGCCACTGTTTTATCGCAGATTCTTTCCGCATCTTTTGTTTTGTATTTTCTGAGAAAAAGAACGGAACTGAAGATTCGTGTTCTGTCTCCGGAAGAAATCCGTGCCTGCGGAAAACGGGCAAAAAATATTATCAGCCTCGGAACGGCAGGTTTTATCATGCAGCTTACCAACAGCCTTGTAACCATCTGCTGTAATAATGTACTTTCTGTTACCAGCGGAGACCTGTATATCTCGGTTATGACGATCGTATCCAGTATCCGTCAGATTATTGATACTCCGATTCATGCAGTCACCGAGGGATCTTCCCCTGTCATCAGTTATAATTACGGAGCCCGGCGTCCAAAACGGGTTTTTCAGGCTGGTGTCACGATGGGTATCATCGCAATTCTGTACACGCTGCTGGCCTGGAGTGTGATCCTGTTTGTGCCGCGTTTTCTGATCGGTATCTTCAGTTCTGATCCGACACTGATCGCCGACGCGGTTCCGGCACTGAAACTGTACTTTGGCGCCTTTGTTTTTCAGGCACTCCAGTATGTAGGACAGACGATGTTCAAATCTTTGGGAAAGAAAAAATTCGCGATCTTTTTCTCCCTGCTGCGTAAGGTTATCATCGTAGTTCCGCTTACCTATATTTTCCCTTATGTGTTCCATATGGGAAGCGACGGTGTATTCCTTGCAGAACCGGTGTCCAACGTGATCGGCGGCAGCATATGTTTTATCGTGATGCTGTGCACCGTGATTCCGGAGCTGAAAAGAATGGAAAAAGAAAATCTCCGATAAAACTTCAAAAACCTTCGTAACTGTTCATTTCTTTACAGTTACGAAGGTTTTGTTTTTTCAGTTCTCAGTATCCGCGGACTGTTCCTGTTTCCTGATGCTTTCCAGTTTTGCCTTTACTGTAGGATACCGCTCGATATCTGTATGTGGCAGTGCCTGTGCCGCAACCATGATATTCAGGAAATCTTCCACCGCACCAAACTGAATATACACCATTTTTTCCAGGATCTCTTCCACCTCTTTTGTCACATTGCGATCCAGCAGTGCACATACCGCACCTTCCAGCGATGAATTTCCCGCATGAATGATCCGTTCTCTGTCCATGTCCGGATACATGCCGATTGCGATAGCAGATTCTTTGGATACATGTTTGCCGAAAGCCCCTGCCACATAAAAACCTTCCAGTTCCGAAAGTTCGATTCCCGACTCCCGTAACATGATCGCCACCATCGTATACGCTGCCGCTTTTGTCCGGATGAATTCTTCGATATCACTCTGATAAAAATACAGATCCGGTGCATAGTTTACCGCCAGCATCCCGTCTTTTTCCATGATTTTCCTGCTTTTCTCCGGCTGTAAAACTCCACGGATATCGATCCATCCATGCAAAAACAGCTCCGCCAGAAGGTCTACGATCCCGGATCCGCAGATTCCTTTCGCCGCTGTCTCACCGATCACATGGCAGTGCAGTTCCCCGTTTTTCAGTTTCACACGATCCACTGCGCCTTCCATTGCACGCATCCCTGTCTTTACCACTCCGCCTTCCAGCGCAGGTCCCGCAGCACCTGCTCCACACAGAAGGAAATCCCGGTTTCCCAGTACAAGCTCTCCGTTTGTTCCGATATCGAAAAATGCATGAATTTTCTCTTTTTTATAAATTCCGGTAGCCACCATACCACTGATGATATCTCCACCAAGATAATTGGACTTTGCCGGATAAATATAAACATATCCTTTTACCGGCAATTCCAGATCTCTCGCCGGAAGAAATCCGGGCCGATCCGCATGTACCGCATATGGCGTATGAAATACACAAAACGCATCCATTCCAAGAAGAAAATGTATCATTGTCGTATTCCCACCGATCGTCATGGCGATGCAGCTGTTTTCCGGCAGCTGATACTGTCTTTCCAGTTCTCTTACACAGGCAGTAATACTGTCTGCGGCTGCTTTTCGAAGAACTTCCAGTGTTTTCGGATCTTCCTGGCAGTGAAAGATCCGGGTCAGAATATCCGTCCCATACGGAATCTGACCATTAAAGGTACTGACCTCTCCCAGAATCTTTCCCGTATTACAATCCACCAGACGGACAGCCACTGTAGTACTTCCAAGATCCACTGCCACACCATAATGTTCTCCGGATCTGTCCCCGGCTTCCAGATCCACCACTTTCCAGTTTTTTCCGTCCCATGCCAGAGACACCGTTATCTTCCAGTCCGCCTTTTCACATAAGGGATATAATTTTTTCATTGCCTGCCAGGTCATTGTTGCATCCACACCCCGGACTTTTAATTCCTCTTCTATTCGTTTCTGATCGGAACGGTTGTCCTCCTCTGTCGGTGCTTCCGGTTCCAGATAGATTTTTCTGCTAATTCCGTTCATTTTTGTCCCCTATCCTTTATTTTACCAAAGCCACCCATTATACAGAATATGCCTGAAATTGCCGGAATGATCTTCCGGACAGGCTCTGCTCCGCAAATAACGAACAGCTATATTTTTCAATCTCTTTATTATACCTTCTTTTATCCGGAATCACAACCACAGCCGGTCAGCGATTTTCACAACTTCCTCTATGCATTACTGTTCACTCCGTTCTTAGTAACACGCTTCGCGATGCACAAAACAGACATCCGGCACTCTCTTTTTCAGTCATGCTCCAAAGTGTCCTTGGCATGCTGCTTCAAATGTGCTACGCTGTAGATAACTCAAACAATCGGCCGGCAAAAGATGCCGGTTTCGCTGAAAGGAGACTTTTCATGGAGCGTATTATCTTTCATATTGATGTTAATTCTGCGTATCTGAGCTGGAGCGCGATCGATCTTCTGAAAAAGAACCCGGACAGTGTGGATATCCGGACGATTCCCGCCATCATCGGCGCAACCGGAAGACCCGCCACGGCATTGTTCTGGCAAAGTCTCTGTCAGCGAAAAACAGGTATCATATTCACACCGCAGAGCCTGTGGCAAATGCCCTGAAAAAATGCCCAACCCTTACGATCATTCCTCCCGATCACGATTCTTACAGCCGTCACAGCAAGCAGTTTGTCGGCTTTCTCCGCTCCCTGACGCCGGAAATCGAGCAAGTCAGTGTAGATGAATGTTTTCTGGACTATACCACGATCGCTTCCCGTTTTTCTTCCCCGGAAGAGGGCGCTGCTTATATCCGCAACTATATTTATGAACACTTTGGTTTTACGGTCAACGTGGGAATCTCTTCCAATAAAGTTCTGGCAAAAATGGCTTCTGATTTTGAGAAGCCGGACAAAACGCATACGCTTTTCCCCGATGAGATTCAGGAAAAAATGTGGCCGCTTCCCATCAGCAGCCTTTTTATGGCTGGGCATGCCTCTGTTGCCGTCCTTCAGAAACTGGAAATCCGTACAATCGGTGATCTTGCACAGATGGATCCGGCCATTCTGACGTTACATCTGAAAAGTCACGGGAAAATGCTGTGGGAATACGCCAATGGAGTGGATAACTCTGCTCTCGAAAGTGAACCGTCTCAGGCAAAAGGAATCGGCAATTCCACCACCCTTGCCAGTGACCTGACCACCGCTCAGGAAGCTATCCGATTCTCCTGCAGCTTTCCACTAAAGTAGGAAAACGTCTGGAAAAAGCCGGACAGTCCGCCAACAATCTGTGTGTCGAGATCAAATATGCTACTTTTGAAAAATACACACGGCAGATGCCGCTTTCCGCCCCCACACAGAGCGGAAAAAAACTGTATCACACAGCCTGCCATCTTTTTGATACTCTGTGGAACGGAAATCCGATTCGTTTACTGGGAGTTCGCGCCGGAAAACTAACCGATGTAGATGAACCGGTGCAGCTTGACCTGTTCACTTATGACCCAAAAGCGATTGAAAAGGAACAGAGGATGGAACGGGCTATGGATAAGATCCGGGAAAAGTTCGGAAAGGATCTGTTACAGAAGGGGATTCATTAGCTTATATCGCGACAGTCGCCAAGGTCTTGTGCAAGCACGGACTTTGGCTCGTTGTCCGCGAAAAACAAACATCCCGACAGAGGATTAAAAAATCCTCTGTCGGGATGTTTTATTGAACATTACTTCTTACTGTCGTTTAAAAATTAGCAGATACCCTGAGCTAACATAGCATCAGCAACTTTTTCGAATCCGGCGATGTTGGCACCTACTACATAGTTGCCTTCGAAACCGTAACGTTTTGCTGCATCATCCATATTGTGGGTGATGTTGATCATGATGTTTTTCAGTTTTGCATCTACTTCTTCGAATGTCCAGCTCAGTCTCTCGCTGTTCTGAGACATTTCCAGTGCGGATGTTGCTACACCACCGGCATTTGCTGCTTTACCAGGAGCAAAGATTACATTATTTGCCTGCAGGTACTGCGTAGCTTCCAGAGTGGTAGGCATGTTAGCACCTTCGCATACTGCGATGGTTCCGTTGGCTACCAGCTGTTTTGCGTCTTCCAGATGCAGTTCGTTCTGTGTTGCACATGGCAGTGCCAGATCTGCTTTGATCTGCCATACGCCTCTTCCTTCATGGTATTCAGCGTTGGTGCGAACTTTTACATACTCTGTCAGTCTTGCTCTCTTCACTTCTTTGATCTCTTTCAGAAGTGCTACATCGATTCCGTCCGGATCGTATACCCAACCGGTAGAATCAGAACAGGTCAGAACTTTTACACCCAGCTGCTGTGCTTTTTCGATTGCGTAGATTGCTACGTTACCGGCACCGGATACAACTGCAGTCTTTCCTGCGATGTCGATACCATTTAATTTTAACAGTTCCTGTGTCAGGTACAGCAGACCATAACCAGTAGCTTCTGTTCTTGCCAGAGATCCACCATAGGTCAGTCCTTTACCTGTCAGAACTCCTTCGTATACGTTTCTCAGTCTCTTGTACTGACCAAACATATAACCGATCTCTCTTGCGCCGGTTCCGATATCACCAGCCGGTACGTCTGTATCTGCGCCGATGTGTTTGCTCAGTTCTGTCATAAAGCTCTGGCAGAATTTCATGATTTCACGATCAGATTTTCCTTTCGGATCGAAATCAGAACCACCTTTACCACCACCGATTGGCAGTCCGGTCAGGGAGTTTTTGAAGATCTGCTCAAATCCCAGGAATTTGATGATACCCAGGTTTACTGATGGATGCAGACGAAGACCTCCTTTGTAAGGTCCGATTGCACTGTTGAACTGTACACGATATCCTTTGTTTACATGTGCCTGGCCCTGATCATCTACCACGGTACACGGAACATAATAACTCTTTCAGGCTCAACGATACGCTCCAGCAGAGCTTCTTTTCTGTACTTTTCTTCATTTGCATCGATTACCGGACGCAGAGAATCCAGTACTTCTTTTACAGCCTGGTGGAATTCTGGTTCGTTAGGATTTTTAGCCACAACGTTTTCATATACTTCATCTACATAAGACATGTTACACGTTCCTCCTTAGAATTTGCTCATTGCTTTTTGAATACGCAGACATTATAGCATGGTAAAGTGTTAAACACAAGAAAAAAATTTCATTTTTTTCGACCTATTTCCTACTTTTTCGCTTGGTTTTACGTTTCTTACACTGTACCCGAAAGTACCGAGCTGCTTTCCTACACCATAGTACGTTCCATGGGAATACACCATCGGGTGTGCGCTGTTCAGATCAAACCGGCCATTTTCATCCATATAATCTTCGTCTGCATGAACAGCAACTACCTGTGCAAGAAACATGTGATGGGAACCAAGCTTCTCTGTTTTTACGACCTTACACTCGATATTCACCGGTGACTCCCCGATCATTCCACAGTTCACCTGGGAGGCTTCCACACAGGTCAGTTTCATCTCTTTGAATTTGTCCACGTCTTTTCCGGAACGGACACCGCAGTAATCGGTCGCATACGTAAGTGCTTCCGTAGTCAGATTGATCACAAAAACACCGCTCTCTTCGATCATATGATACGAATAGCGCTCCGGCCGCACCGAAATGGATACCATCGGCGGGTTGGTACACACCGTACCTGCCCACGCTACGGTAATGATATTGTCTTTTCCTTCGTTATCCCGCACCGAGACCATAACCGCCGGAAGCGGATACAGCATGTTGCCGGGTTTCCACTGTTGTTTCGCCATATATTTTTTCCTTTACTGCTGTAATGCATTCATAAACTTCGGAATCAGCTGTTTCTTTCTCGATACCACACCTTCCAGACGACAGGAACTGTCTTCCACTTTCTCTCCGAATGCCTCATATACCAGTCCATCCGATCCCTCTCCGTAACACAGAAGTTCCGTGGACTCCTTGATGATGTTGGTCAGCATGAAGAACACCATCTTGATTCCATGTTTGCCACATTCTTTTTCCATATACGGCATCAGGCGGTCTTTGACCGTCTGCAGTTCTTCCTCGGACATGAAGCTGATCTGTCCCACACCGAATGCCAGGTCATCCACAATAAATTTCTTATAATCCTGATAAAAGATTTCTTCCGGTGTCTTACTGCTCAGATTGCTTCCGGCACGGAACATTTATTGGCAAAGCTTTCGATCTCGATCTTGGCGATCTTTGCCAGTTCCTGTGCTGCCTCTTTATCACGTTCCGTACAGGTCGGTGAGCGGAACATCAACGTATCTGACAGAATCGCCGCACACAGAAGTCCGGCAATATTTTCCGGAATCTCCAGGTATTTTTCCGCGTAGATCTCATACATAATGGTTGCGGTACAGCCTACCGGCTGGTTGCGGAACATAATCGGCTGGAAGGTCTCCAACGAACCGATTCTGTGATGATCCAGGATCTCCAGGATCTCTGCCTCTTCGATGTTGTCGACCGCCTGAGATCTCTCGTTATGGTCAACCAGAATCAGCTGTTTTTTCTTGATACTCATGAAGTTTCGACGGGAAACGGTACCGATGTATTTTCCACGGGTATTAACCACCGGGAATGCACGGTAACGGGTTTTCGTCATAATGTCTTTGATCTTGTCGGTAAAATCATCGCTCCGGAAGATCACCAGATTGTCTTTTTTCATAAAATACTTGATCGGAATACTCTGGTGGATCAGACGGGCCACGGTAAAGGAATCGTACGGTGTGGAAATGATCACCTGATTTCTCTCCTCTGCAAGTTTCTGGATCGTTTTTCCGACTTTGGCTCCCAGACATACGATCAAACAGCTTGCATTGGCTTCGATGGCACACAGCTGATCCTCCGCACGGTTTCCGAGAATGACCAGATCGTCCTCATCAATAAAACTCTCCATCGTATCCGGCTGAGACAATCCCATGACCACTTTTCCTTTGATAAAGTATCCATGTTCATTACCCACGATGATCTGTCCATCCACAGTATCCGCGATGCTCCGGTACTGTGTGCGTGCCTGGGCGAGCAATGTATTGTCATACGCATCCATATAGGATTTGGCGATGTCTCCGGTCGTGATCAGACCTTCAACCTTGCCTTCTTTGTCTGTGATCGGCAGTGTTACCGCATTATGCTCCTGCATCAGTTTCCATGCCCGCTTCACAGACATGCTGTTTGCCGCTCCCGGTGTCTCATGAAGATCCATGTCTTTCACCTGGGTTCCCACATCCGGCAGATAACCGGGTGCCGGCACATGGAAATATTTCAGTACAAATTCTGTTTCTTCGTTGATCTGTCCGGCTCTCTTTGCCACATACGTTCCCTTGGTTGTTCGATTCTTGATGTCGGCATATGCGATCGCAGAACAGATGGAATCCGTATCCGGATTCTTGTGTCCGATGACATAAACTTTATTATCTTTTCTCACAAATAATCCCCTAACTGTTGTTCCCGGCATCTGTCAGACAACTCTTCTGCCTTCTGCCGGAATCTGCTTGGTCTATAATTTCTGATTTTTATCTTAGCATACTTAAAAAAAATCAGCAAACAGATTTGTTATCTTTCTATGTACTATTCCCCGTACATACAACCGGTATGTGCCGGAATCTTTCTATTTTCTGTTGCCAGATTCCGGGAAACAACGCTATAATAATAGAAACAGCAGATTCGTGCAAAGAAGGATGAATATACTATGGCAGAAGAAGAAAAAGTAACAGCGGTTGCCGAAGAGGCAACTTCCATGGCAGATTATGAAAAGGAGCTGGAGGCTTCTTTTAAAAAGCTCGAAGAGGGCGATATGATCACCGGTACGGTGATCGCTGTAGACGAAGAAGAGATCACACTGGATCTTCGCTATTACACCGAAGGAATCATCAAAGTTTCCGATTACAGCAGAGAACCTGGATTTATGGTAAAAGAAGAAGTTCATGTGGGCGATGAAGTCACAGCCACCGTGATCGGCAGAGACAATCGCCGCGGCTGTATCCTGTTATCCCGCGTGGAAGCCAACGATGTGCTGGCATGGGACAAACTGCGTCAGTTAAAAGAAGACAAAACCGTGCTGAACGTTACCGTAAAAGGCATCGTCAATGCAGGTGTCATCGCATACGTGGAAGGAATCCGTGGATTTATCCCGGCTTCCAAACTTTCCCTGAACTATGTGGAAGATCTGAACGAATACCTGAACAAGGAGATACAGGTACAGGTTTTTGATGTCGAAGAAGAGGACAACCGTCTGATCCTCTCCGCAAGAGAACTTCTGAGAGAAAAAGCGGACGAAGAAAGACGCGCAAAAGTATCCAATGTGGAAGTAGATCTTGTGACAGAGGGTACGGTAGAAAGCCTGCAGCCATACGGCGCTTTCGTCAATCTCGGAAACGGTCTCTCCGGTCTGGTTCATATCTCCCAGATCAGTGAAAAAAGAATCAAACATCCGTCCGCAGTTCTGGCAGTCGGCGATAAAGTAAAAGTGAAAGTCATCGCTGTGAAAGACGGAAAGCTGAGCCTCAGCATGAAAGCACTGCAGGATGTGGCTGCACAGGAGATCGAGGAAGAGGTTTATGAACTTCCGGAGACAGAAGAAGCTACTACTACGCTGGGCTCTCTGTTTGCCAATATCAAATTATCGTAACCATTCAGCACCTTCACAGTTCTATCTGCCGAATAGTTACAAATCATCATTAATTTTGTTTCTGTAAGGTTTTATGACAGATATCTCAATACCTTGTCCCGTAAATTCCCAGGAGAACTGTCTCCTGGTGAAATTTACGGGATTTTTTTATGCATTTCCCGGTTTTATTTTCATTTTCTTTCTTCTACTTCTTAATTTTTTCTCATTTTTAAAAAAAGTAGTTGTATTTTCCTGACAAAGTGTATATTATAATATCATAACGTAGTTTCAAAAACTACATAATAGAGTTTTTAATTTTATTTGAGATAGGAGTTGATCATATGACATTCAAATTAAAAGATCCCGGAAGTGCAATTACTCATTTTATTGGTATGATGATGGCTTTGCTTGCAACCATCCCTCTGTTGGTCAAAGCAGCCCGAGAACCGGACTGGCTGCACCTGATCGCATTATCTGTATTTGCTCTCAGTATGTTTCTTTTATATACTGCAAGTACCACCTACCATTCACTGGATATCAGTGCAAAGGTAAACCGACGACTGCAGAAAATGGATCATATGATGATCTTCGTTCTGATCGCCGGAAGTTACACCCCAATCTGTCTGATTGCTCTGAAAGGTCACACCGGAAAGCTGTTATGTATCCTGGTATGGAGCGTGGCACTGGTTGGAATCATCGTGAAAGCCTGCTGGATCACCTGCCCGAAGTGGTTTTCTTCTGTGATCTACATCGGCATGGGATGGCTGTGTGTGCTGGCATTCTCCCAGATCTTTCACGCACTGTCCAAACCGGCTTTCGGATGGCTTCTCGCAGGAGGCATCATCTATACGATCGGCGGTGTTATCTATGCACTGAAAGTGCCGATTTTCAATGCGAAACATAAAAACTTCGGTTCCCATGAGATCTTCCACCTGTTTGTGATGGGCGGAAGCGCATGCCACTTTGTGACGATGTTTCTTCTCGCCTGAGCCTTTACAGCCCACATCACGAATCTGCTGTAATTAGTAAAAACTATATACGTCAAAAATCCTGCCGGAAGTTCCATCTGAAACTTCCGGCAGGATTTTTCTATTTCGTCCTTTCTTATACCGTAATTTTTCTTTTTGCATGTTCTGCTGCCACTTCTTCTACAGTTTTCTCTCTTACAACCGCTGCACCCTTGTATCCTTCACAGCGAGGTGTTACATAATGCTCCTTTAAGTTTGTTTTTTGCAGCTTCGATTCCTTCTTTGTACTGTGGCAACCATTCTTCCTGTGCAACCAGCATTTCATCGATCATCTGCCAGATTTCCGGCGGATTACATACCGCTCCGGTCAGTGGATCCATTAAGGCAGCCTGTTTTAACAAAGATACATCTCCGTGAACAGCTGCTTCTACTGCCAGTTTCTGTACCCAGATGGACTGTGAGCACACTGCTGCACATCCCAGTGGCAGATCCCCCAGTTTGGGAATACTGATTCCGTTACCATCCACATAACAGGGAACTTCTACTACACTCTCATATGGAAGGTTGGTAATACATCCTTCATTCATAACATTGAAATGCCCTCTGTATTTTCTTCCTGTTTCCAGTGATTCGATGATATAAGAGCAATGTTCTTTTCCTCTTTCGGATCCATCCAGTTTCTTTGGTTCTTCCTCACGAATCTTTGGATAATCTGTCTCAAACCAGTTTCTTTCTTCTCTTGTCACACGCAGATATCCACCGGTTTCCCCATTAATCCAATTATCCAGATTGATCCAGTCTTTAATTTCATCCGGACGTTTTCTATACCATGCCACATATTCTGATAAATGACCATTTGATTCTGTAGAATAGTATCCAAACCGTTTCAAAATATCAATTCTGACTTTTTCTTCTTCTCTGAATTTCTCATGTGCTTCAAATCCTGGCAGAATCTTATCTAGCATTTCTTTTCCATGATGTTTCACAGACACATACCATGTCTGATGATTGATTCCTGCACAAGTAATATCCAGTTCTTCTCTCGGAATTCCTAAAACTTCTGCTATCTGCATTTCTCCATGAATTTCTCCATGGCAAAGACCAAGAGTTTTAACACCACCGTACTTATTACAAGCCCATGTTGCCATAGCATTCGGATTCGAATAATTCAGCATGATTGCGCCCGGTTCTGATACTTCCCGAATATCTTTACAAAAATCCAGCATTGCCGCGATTACTCGTTGTCCGTACATAATACCACCAGTGCACAATGTATCTCCAACACACTGATCCACTCCGTATTTTAGCGGAATTTCAATATCCGTCTCAAACCCTTCCAATCCACCAACACGTACGCAGTTTACAATGTATCTTGCGTCTTTCAATGCTGCTCTGCGATCTGTTGTAGCTTCGATAACCACTGGAATTCCATTTGCATCCAGATCTCGCTGGCAAAGTTCCCGTGTCTTCTCCAGATTGTCCGGATTAATATCTGTAAAGGAAATTTCTGCTCTCTGCAGCTCCGGTACAGACATGATGTCAGTAAATAATGTTCTTGCAAAAACAAGGCTGCCTGCCCCGATAAATGTAATTTTTAAGCTCATAAAAACCTCCCGTTATTCCTTGTTGATTCCATCTTTACCGGCCTTAGACGTTTCTTTTTATAGCTTCAATATATCAATTTTATACCGGTTCTCACAGTTCTTTTCTCATTAAAAACCATACATTTTCTACCATTATGCATCGATTATGTATATTTTGCTTTATCTTGTCATATGTATGGTTTTTATCCATCTTATACTTGTTTTTTTGATAATTTATAAAGCTTCACACCATGCGATTTTACTTTTGTCACTATCTTATCCACGCTTCCAAGATCTTCCCGTTCCCACAAATCACGAACTTCATAATATCCTTCTAAACCTGCTTTTCTAAAGTCAAAGCTGAAAGTTTCATCCCAATTAGTAACATTAAACAGTGCAATATAACAGCTACCTTCCTCATCGTGTGCACCCCATGTGATCAAATCAAAGCTTCTCTCAATCTGATGTGCATCTCGACTGTCTTTATGCATCTTCAACACTTCTTCATTTGTCAGCAGTGATAGTGTCCAGGAATCCAAATCTGTCATCTCCGCCCCTAACATCAGGGTGACCGGAAAATACACCATAATGACATCATTGTTTTCTGTTCATCCTGCGACAAACGACACATGCGATCTCCCACGCCATGTTCGCAGCCAATGATAGAAATATGTCCTAACGGCAGCATATCACAATCCGGATAACATCCCTCAGACACATATGGCTCCATTCATTACATCTGGAAAACATTTCCATAATATTGTCCCAACTGTCCCACAGGTCATTAGTAATTCGCCACATATTTGCATTCTTCCGCAGATGTTCCGCTTTATCTAACATTGCCGGTCCCGGAGAAAGGCTTAATACGATTGGACGTCCACATTTATCAATAGCTCGTCGAAGCATCTCTATCTCGTCTCCGCCATAAGCAAGTGTACTTTCATCATTTGTTCTTCCATATTTGACGCAAATATCATCTACCTTAATAAAATCGACACCCCAAGAAGCATATAATTCCAATAAAGAATCATAATATTCCTGCGCTCCCGGCTTAGTACAGTCAAGACCATACATATCCGAATTCCAGCAACAAATAGAAGCCGGATGAGCTACCTGCCTTGCTGTGTACTCCGTTCCTTTGATTTTTACATTTTGCGTCACAGCCTGACGCGGAATACCTCTCATAATATGGATACCAACTTCAGTCCTTTGTTGTGTATATATTCCGCAATCGGACCAAATCCTTTGCCGTCTGACGCGGACGGAAAACGGTTCGGAGCCGGGATTACACGACCGTATTCGTCCATACACAGATCCGCAAACTGATGATAATGACTGGAATCTGCGGTAGGCTCGTACCACTGGATGTCACATACGATGTATTCCCATCCATACTTTTTCAAATGTTCTGCCATATAATCCGTATTTTTCAAAAGAACCTCTTCCGTTACTGCTGCGCCGTAACAATCCCAACTGTTCCACCCCATCGGTGCTGTTGGTGCAAATGTATTTTTATTTATCATCTGTTTTCTCTCCTTTGTCTGTTTAAAAAATGTCAGGTACTATAAAACCGGTTGGATTATATCTTCTGTTTTTCAATACCTGACACTTTATATTTTTATTTTCTGTTTCTCATTTTTTCTTCTTATTTGATTTCAAACAGTCTTGCGCAGATTACCTGCGGCATCGCTACCTGTAATTTACCGTCTTCAACTTATACGTACAGTCTCCCGTTGCCGGATAGATAACTTTTGCGCTTGTTCCTGTAATTCCTGCTGCCGCCAATGGAATCTCTGCTTTATCTGTCTTCGGTGTAAATACAGCCAGATAGGTCTTGCTTTCTGTTTTGATCGCATATGCCAGCACATCATCTCTGGTATCTGTAAAGCCAAGCGGAAATACAGGAACACCCTTTTTCACATCATCACGGATTTCTTTATATAAGGATATTCCTTCCCGCATCAGTTCCAGGCTTTCTTCTCCCATATCCCATACCATACCGCTCATGTATGGACGAAGAAGCAATCCATTTACCATATTGTAGATAACATGTTCCCGTTCATCCTTATATGGATATACCCACATACCTGCCTGCTCCGGTGTCACGGCGCTTGCCACATTAGATGCAATATAGGAGTTGTAAACATAATCCGTCTGGTCACTGGTGGACTGAAGCTTAACAGTTTCAACATGCCATAATCCATACGCTGTCCACCGGAACCACAGTTTTCGATCACCAGATCCGGATGTTTACAGAAGATTTCCTTATACCATTCATACAGGTACAGATAATGATCACGAATTGCATCGGCACAGCTGTCTGCATACAGATCACTTCCGTATCCCATCGTCACGTTATAATCCACCTTGAAATATCCAACACCGTAATCTTCGATCAGACGATCTACCACATCCATGCAGTATTTGCGTACTTCCGAATTTCTGAAGTCCAGAAGGTATCGTTTGTTATCGATGTGGCGTTTTCCGTGGCGGCAGATAAACCAGTCATCCGGCAGTTTGTTTGCCAGTTCACACGCCACACCCATGACCTCGATCTCCAGCCACAGTCCCATTACCATGCCTTTTTCTTTCGCGTAATCGCACACTGCTTTCAGCGTGTTCGGGAAACGTTCCGGGGATTCTTTCCACTCACCGACGCGGTCCCACCAGAACCCTTTGTCATACCAGCCGCAGTCCAGACAGTAGTATTCACAGCCCATTTCTGCCGCTTTATCAATAATCGCCTTCTCTTTCTCTTCTGTAGGATCTCCCATCAGACAGTTCATGTAGTCGTTAAATACAACATTTAATTTTTCATCATCCTCGTTCTGTCGGCGGATCTTTCTCCGGTATCCGGTCAGTTCAGCCATCGCCTCGTTGACTCCACCGTCTGCCACACCGAAACCTGCCGGTACTGTAGTAAAGGTATCGCCCGGTTTCAGATTTTTCCACCAGCCGTGTTCTGCTTCTGTCGCACCGGAAAGTGCCACATACAGCCGTTCACCGCTACTCGGACCGTATTCGATCAGCACTGACCGGAATGTTCTATCTGGAAGAAATATGTCTCTTTGCACTCGGTATCCTCACAGATGCCCATCGGCAGATACTCACAGGTTGACCAGGAGCTGTGTCCTCCGTAGCAATACCGGTTCATGCCAAATCCCGGTGTGTTGAACCCGTTGATCGCCATGCCGCTCAGATTGATCTCCCGGCAGTCATTTTTTCTCCACTGACTCTCACAGTCCCAGCTATTGTGCGGAGTATACACACTCGTCTTTTCAAAATACGGTTTTTCCCCGCTCTGGCAGAGTCCCTGATAGATAAAGGAAGAGACATATTCCAGACCGATGGCTTCGGTTCCCTCATTTTTCAGAACCGTCCATACCTGCACTGCTACAACACCGTTGAAAAATTGCATATGGTACTCTGCTTTTACGCCATATCCCGTCGCAGTGTGAATCACCAGTCTTTTCCTTTTTCATTTTCCAGAACCTCATGGCTCTGATATACAAAATCCGTAGCTCCACCACTGACATTGTGCTTATATGCATGCATCCCTCTGGTTCCACGTCCGGTGATCTGAACTTCTGTAATCGGATAAAAATCTTCTTCCCCACGATCTCTTTCCTTTACATCCATACGCCCGGCAGGGTCGAATTGCTTCAGTTCTACTACTCCGTTTTCCTGAATTTCAAAAACTACTTTTAATTTTCCCTCTTCGATACGAATCTCTCTAGTCATGTCCATGTTTTCTCCTTTCTTCGAATCGATTTTAGTTCTTTGTACTGAACATACCTTGTTCGTACATATAAATAAAGGCTACATCCAGTTCATTTCCAGATGTAGCCTTATTTTTACTATGCTTTTGTTCCTGTCAAAGCAATTCCTTCGATAAACTGTCTCTGGAAAATAATGTAAATAATAATCATAGGAATCATTGCCAGAACGGAACCAGCCATCAGGTTTGGATAATTAACAGAAAACTGTCCTCTTAAAGTTGATAAACCTGAGGATAATGTCAACTTATCCAACTTCGTGTTTACGATCAACGGCCACATCAAATCTCCATATGCAAACAATGCTGTAAATACTGCCAATGCTGCCATTGCTGTCTTGGTCAACGGGAAAGCAATACTGATAAAGCTTCTAAAATGTCCACACCCGTCAATTCTTGCGGCTTCCAGAAGATCATCCGGAATACCCATATAGGTCTGCCGCAGGAAGAATGTACCAAAAGCACTTACCAGTGCCGGGAACACCAACGCGAATAGTGAATCCGTTTTTCCCAATGCTGAAATCATTTCATACTGCGGCAGGATAAACACCTGTGCCGGAAACATCAGCTGGGATAATACGATCATAAAAAACAAATTCTTCAGTGGAAAGTTCACTTTTGCAAATGCATACGCTGCCATAGAGGAGAATACCACTGCACAGATCACTCGAATTACAATCATCATGATCGTATTAAAATACAAGTTAAAAAATGGTAAACTCTTTGTAACCTGCTCATATGCTGCAGTATTACTGAACGATGCCGGTAACAGTGTTGGCGGTATTAACGTTGTTTCCGGAACTGTTTTAAAACTGGTGCTTATCATCCAGATAAATGGGAATATCATAAGAACACTTCCAAGTATCAAAACGAGATACACCAATATGTTGCCTTTTTTTATTTTTGGTCTATTTACTTGTTTTTCCATATTGCTGTGTCACCTCTCTCGTCTATACATCATATGTAACCCATTTCTTCTGTCCGATAAACTGTACTGCCGTAATGATTGCAATCAGAATGACACACCATACAACCAGTGCTGATCCATAACCTTTGTTATTCTTAACAAAGGTCTCCTGATAGAAATTATAAAGAATCGTCTCACAGCTTCTGATCGCCGGATTGGTTTTTTCAATCATCATATAGACAATATCAAATACCTTCAAGGAAGCCATAACACGCATCATCAATACAAAAAACAACGTTGGCGAAACCAAAGGAATCGTAATACTCTTAAACTGCTGGAAAGAATTTGCCCCATCAATCTCGCTGCTTCGTAATATGATTTTGAAATACTCTGCAGACCGGACAGAAGCAAGATTGCATCATATCCAACACTGCTCCAGATAGTAACAATCGCACATGCTAACAACGCTGTCTTTGGATCAGAAATCCACTGGATCTTCGATGGAAGATGCAGTGCACCTAATACGATATTAATAATACCGTATTCTGCATTAAACAGCCATTTCCATACCATGCCACTGCCGCAGGGGCAACGACCATGGGAAGGAAGTAAATTGCTCTGAATACTGTCTTACCATTGATACTCTGATTTAATAATACTGCAATCAGTAAACCAAGAACAACTGTTACAGGCACTGTCAGTAACATAAATAATAGGGTATTTTTTGTTACAGCCCAGAAACCGGCACTTTTGAAACATGGTAACATAGTTGTCTAATCCTACAAACGTCCATTTTCCAAAAGCTCCAGACTTAAAGAAACTCATATAGACGGTTCTGCATAATGGATAAATATTAAGAAGAATCAGACCGAGCACAGTAGGTAATGCCATCAGGAAACCAACGCTGGCACCTTTATCATATTTTCTTTTCTTCTTTCCCATTTTTGCCACCTCTCATTCTGTCTTATTCAGAAGCAAGACACTCATCTACCTGCTGCTGGCACTGTGCGAACGCATCATCCAGACTCATCGTTCCGCTGTATGCCTCCAGCAGAGTTGCTTCAACTTCCGGGAACCATGTAGATTTGGATTTTGAATATGGAACTGAACACTGTACTCCAGCTGATCTACGTATGCCTGTACATTTTTACCTTCATAATTATTAGCCCAGGAATCACCGGTTCCGTTAAATGCCGGGATAGCTGCGCCATTTTCACCGTGAATAATCGCTGCTTCTTTCGTTCCCAGGAATTTCAGTACATCTTTTACAACATCCATATGTGGATTATCTGCGGATGTAGCGTATGCAAGTCCGTTGGAGATGCTGGCTCTTCCGTCACCGGATACCGGATCCGGGCATTTCGGCAGAACTGCCACATCCCAGTTCAGGTCTGGATAGTTGATATACAGGTTATTGATTCCCCAGCTTCCAAGATACATCATAGCGCCTTCACCGGCGAAGAAACGTTCTGCTTTACCAAGATCAGAGAAATCACTCTGGTTTGGAGAAAAATCATAATCGGTCTGCCATCCGATATATTCTGCAATACCTTTCTGTGTTGCAGGATCATCAATCCGGCTTTTGTCTTATCATCATTAATATAGTAGCCACCTGCCTGATAAATGGTATTTGCCCATCCTTCCTGCTCATTCTCATCTGCCATCATACCGTATTTTCCGGTTTTTTCATGAATAGTTTCAGATGCTTCTACCAGATCATCCCAGGTCCATGTATCATCCGGATAGGAAACACCTGCTTCATCAAATATATCTTTGTTGTATACAAGACCGATGGTATCAACATCTTTCATAACTCCATAGATTTTGTCTTCGTATGTAAAGTTCTCAACCAGATTTGCCGGGAAGTTATTGTGATAATAGTCCGGGTCTTCATCTGCATACAGGTCTGTCAGATCTGCCAGCATACCTGCCTCTACATATTTACTGAATTCATTGGTGTGCATCCAGAAAATATCCGGCAAGGAATTACTGTTTGCCATAGCCTCCAGTTTTGTCCAGTACTCACTCCATGTGGAGATCTGTACTTCAATCGTTACATTCGGATGTTTTTCATGGTATGCAGCCGCCAGAGCTTCCATACCCGCCTGCTGATAGATTTCCCATCCAAGCATCGTCAGTTTTACTTCTCCGTTATCTCCGGAAGAATCAGAAGAGCTACTGTCCGTTGTTGCTGCATCCGAACTTCCACTGTCAGAGTTTCCTGATCCACAGGCCGTCATACTTCCCATCACCATACATGCTGCCATTCCGAACGCTAGAAATCTT
>ENA-OQAZ01000627-OQAZ01000627.1-human-gut-metagenome-genome-assembly--contig:-NODE-627-length-19185-cov-7.365253_pt1 | contig 19185 bp, 20 predicted proteins | sample MGYA00242737_ERZ504531 | MGnify/ENA primary metagenome ERZ504531 (study PRJEB26092, sample SAMD00036244) | human gut metagenome | host: Homo sapiens | study: EMG produced TPA metagenomics assembly of... | reverse complement strand
CGACTACCACAAAGCAAACACTACCAGCAAAATCAATGAACCAAAGTACCCTATTTAAAGCCTGCTCCTTCTTTTTCCTTTTGCAGCAAAGCCAGCTTACCCTTTTTAATCTCATTTGCCTGATGCTCCGTATCATATTTAATACGAAGTTCACTCAAGACTTTTTCTTTATCAGTATTAAAAATACTATCAGTTTCCTGCTGAAGCTTACGTTGCCAGGTCAATGCCTCCACATATTGACCCATATTCTCATAACAAGCCGATAAAGTGGTTATCACTTTATTACGATGAATTTCACAATTTTCCTCCTTAGTAAACGATAAAGCCTGAAAGAGCAAATCTATAGCTTCCTTGTTTCTCCCTTCTTCCGCCAGGGCTTTGGCATATTCATTCAACAACAATACCTTATAGGAGGTCTGATTAATATCATTTAAAGACAATCCCTTTTTATAATATTCTACGGCCTGCTCCCGATTGCCTTTTGCAAACTCAATCATCCCATAAATAGCATATACATTTCCTTGATTATAATATTCATTCTGCTTCATTATAAATTCAGCTTCTTGTATATAAGGTAAAGCCTTATCATATTCATGAAGCAAATAATACATATAAGAAGCATTTAACGCTCCTATAAAAATAAGGTAAGCAGAATTTAATTGATGCCCTAACTCATAAATCTGTAAAGAATAAGTAAGTCCAGTAGGGTCATCTTTCAAATAATAGATACTGGAAATATTACCAAGCAAAATAGCTTCCAGTTCTTGATACTGACATCGATGCGTAGCTTCTATCCCTTCAAAAAAATAATGTAATGCTGAATAGTAATCCCTATGAATATTGCTGGCATAAAGTCCCATTCCATTATATATAGAACATAAAGCAGAATCATTCTTCTCACTTTCGGCCAATAGTTTAGCTTGTCCAAGATGATTTATTGCAGTACTATCTCCCAACATAATATATGCCTGCCCCAATCCAATATGTGCATAAAGAATACCAAACTTATAATCTTGCTTTTCATATCCTATCTTAAACAGTCTTTCCCCATATTCTATGGCTTTATGATAATCGGCCTTATGCAAATAAAGAAAACATAATTCTTTCAAGGCTCTCATATCTTCAGGATTGCGCTTCAATATCTGTTCCTGCTGCTGAATGGCAGGAAGAATCGTTTCTTGTGCAGGAATCCGAACTTGTATTCCAATAATCAAAAAAATAATTAGTATGTATTTTAGTTTCAAATTCATCCAGTTATTCTCTCTCCTAATATAACACTTTTATCACACAAAGACATATTTCAGTTCATTTTGACACCCTACAAATAATTATAAAATCTTTTTGCAGTATTTATCTCTCTGTTTTATTCCATGCAAACTTACAGAAAATCTCTGGAATATCCGCCGAATTGCAGCAGATTAACGCAACAGAATTTGATAATTAGGGAGTTAGAAGAAAAACGCAGAAGTTGGGCAGACAGTTGAAAACCGTCTTAAAGCAGATTAAAGCAAAAGAACGGTTTCCTAATCATTACCCGATGAAAGTGCAGATTTAACAGTTCCTGTTTCATTTTGCGGCGTTCTGCGCAGTTTTGCTTATCAATAGGTAACTCGTTGATTTATAGTTTTGCAACCAAAAAGAAACGAGTATGGCAAGAAGCACATTCAAGGTGCTGTTCTACGTGAACGGCAGTAAGGAAAAGAACGGAATTGTCCCCATCATGGACGAGTTACAATCAATGGTACGGTAGCACAGTTCAGCTGCAAGCGGACTATCCCGAAAGAGCTTTGGGATGCCAAAGGGAACAAGGCAAAGGGCAAGAGTATGGAAGCGAGGGAAACCAATCTTGCGCTTGACAACATCAAGGCTCAAATCATCAAGCATTACCAGCGTATATCCGACCGTGAACCTATGTAACGGCAGAAATGGTACGCAATGCCTATCAGGGATTGGGCGGTGAGTATGAAACGTTGCTCGGTGCTTTCGACAAGGAAAATGAAGTGTTCAAGAAGCGTGTCGGAAAAGACAGGGTCAGGGCTACCTATATGGCAAGGGTACGGGCAAGAAACCATGTGGCGGCATTCATCAGGTCACATTACAAGCGGAACGACATCTCCATGCCTGAACTTACGCCCGACTTCATCAAGGAGTTCGCCGTGTTCCTTTCCAACGAAGCCGGACTGCACAACGGTTCGATATGGGAAAACTGCATGTGGCTGAAAGGTGTGGTGATGCGGGCGCATTTCAACGGACATATACCGAGGAATCCGTTTGCCCAGTTCCATATAAGCCCGAACACGAAAGAGCGTGAATATCTGACGGAGAATGAGTTAAAAACATTGATGGAATTTCAGTTCAAAGACCCCAAGAACTCCTATCTCCGTGATATTTTTGTTTTCGCCAGTTTTACCGCCCTCTCATTCGTGGATATAAAGGAATTAAGCAACGACCAGATTGTGGAAGTGAACGGTGAGAAATGGATTATTTCCAAACGACACAAGACGGGTGTACCGTTTCAGGTGAAGCTGCTGGATATTCCCTTGCAGATAATCGAGCGTTACAAGGCTTTTCAGGAAAACAATCTTGTATTCCCCAATCTCAACTATTGGTCAATATGCAAGCGTATGGGAAAGATGATAAAGGAATGCGGCATCACCAAGAAAATCAGCTTTCATTGCTCAAGGCACGGATTTGCGACCCTGGCTCTCAGCAAAGGGATGCCAATCGAGAGTGTCAGCCGTATTTTGGGGCATACGAACATTGAGACTACGCAAATCTATGCGAAGATAACCGTACAGAAATTGGATAATGACCTCACGATGCTGGGCGACAAACTGAGCAAATCATTCGGAAACGTGAAAATAGCTGGGATATGAAACGGGAAATAATCACAACGGAAAGCTATGGTAGAATTACCATACCATCCGATACAGGTAATATATGGATGAATGAAATGGAGCTGGTGGAGCTGTTCGGGGCAATCGCCCCGACGCTCCGTGCCGCCATCCGTGCCGTGTACAAGTGTGGAGTTTTGAATCCTCTTGAAGCAGAAAAACGTATCAAGCTGCCCAACGGCTATTATGCGGACATGTATGCCCTGCCGATGGTGGTGGCACTCGCTTTTCGCATTGACACGTCAGGTGCCGCAACGGTTCGCAATGCACTGCTGGAAAGATTGTGCCGACGAAAAGAAAAACAAGTCCTGCTAGTGTCAATGAATAACAGAATGCCGTATGAATGTTAGGGTGAACTTTTTATGTTCAGCCACTACAATACCTATGCGGACATCAAGCGGCGGAAGAACGAGAGCCGGACGTATTTCTTTGACAGGGCGGCGGAACGGCTGAACCGCAGGATGATGCGGGACGAGGAGGCGGAACGGAAGAGGCGGTGAAGCAAAGAAAATAAGCGATAAGTTCCGCCTTGATTTAAATTAACGAAAAAAATAAAAAAAGTTTCTACTATATTTGTATTATCAAATATAAATTGTACTTTTGCAATACAATATCGCCCTTAGGTGGAAAATACTAAGGCTCGCCACCCCTAAAAAGGTGGCTTATTTTTTATATATACAATTGGAATATGGAGCAAAAACAACGCGTTATAGTCTATATTGATGGATTCAATTTCTATTTCGGACTGAAGAGCAATGCTAAATGGAAGAAATATTATTGGCTTGATATAGTCAAGTTGTTCGAGATGTTCATGCCCCGAATCAGGAGCTTGTTGCCGTCAAGTATTTTTCGGCAAAGCCTGATGATATAGACCAAATTCTTCGCCAGAATGCCTTTTTTCAAGCCAATAGAGAAAATCCAAAATTCAAGTTGATATTGGGTAAGTATCTGAAAAAATCTATAACCTGTTTCAAATGCGGAAATGTTATTCATACCCATGAGGAAAAGGAAACTGATGTACGAATAGCTACACAGATTGTAGCAGATGCCTATCAGAAGAATTGTGATATATCCATTGTAGTATCAGCTGATAGTGACATGATACCTGCTATCGAACTTGCAACAGAAGCTTGTCAAAAGGTTTTTGTATATTTCCCTCCTTACCAGTACTCCAGTAATCTTGCTACTATGGGTATGGGTAAGCCTATCCATATGAAACAATATGAAACTCGTTTCAGGCAATGTCTTTTACCTGATGTGGTACATCTTGGAAAGGCAAACTTTGATTTACAGATACCTAAGAAATGGAAGGCTTTTCAGTCAATCTGAATCAGAAATACGCGTTATAAAAAAGGAAAATCCGTAATACAGTCTGGAATATCCAGTCGTATTACGGATTTTTCTTTTCGTCTATGATATTTCTATTTGTTCTGCAAGAGGTATTGCAGTTCGGGGTCGGACTGTATGCGCTGCAACTCGTCAGCGACAATCTGCCGGACCTCGGCACGGATACGGTTGTAGTTATCCTAGTTCATCTCCTTCATGCGGTCGTTGCCGCCGGCATCTGTAAAGTCCGTGATGACGGGTATAGACCGGTAAGCCTGTTCCTCACGCTTCACTTTCTCGGCATCGACCACAAATGGATGATTAATGGTTTAATCTGACGTAGTGACGACATGAAGTCATTGAATCTGTAATCAGTACGTCAGTCAATCTGTAATTATCTGCAACAACCAGTCCCCGAAGACGTGCATATTCCACGACTTCGGGCTTTTTTATCTCCTTTTACCTGAAAGAGTAACCCGTTTATACTGCATTTTCTTTTGGCATGACCTATTTTGCGCCGTTCCGCATAGATTTGCGTATCAAGATTTTACCGACACTTCCGTAGCTTTGCAACCATGTTTAACCCGTTGCCGACAGAATGTAGGCAGCACTAAAACCTGTATCAAGAACATGAAGAAAAAAATCATTTGCGTAGGTACAACTCTCTACAAGATTGTGAACCAGTCCCACATTGACGGAGGTATATGAAGAAGGTACTCTCACAGGCTTTTGGAGACAGAAAAGCCATAGCTCATTAGGGCATTTTCTTTACGCAGTGCAGGCACCGCTAAAAATGCCCCAATGAGCCAACGGGATTACACCCCTCTGGACACCCCCGTTTGCCATGCGGCATGACCGCAGCAGACGGGAACCAACAAACCAAATTGTCAAACCTGAAACGAAAAACAAACATGGGATATATAAGCATTCAAATCAACAAAGCGAAAGGCTCGGCTGACACGGGCGCATCCGACCACATAGAACGTAAGACCATACCCAAGAACGCAGACCCTACACGTACACATCTCAACCGTGAACTGGTGGAGTTCCCTGATGGAGTGTCCGACCGTACCGAAGCGATAAGCCACCGTATCCGTACGGCAGGCATCAAACGTAAGATAACCCCCGACCAAGTGCGGGCAATTAGAATCGTGCTTTCGGGTACGCACGAGGATATGATGAAAATACAGGACGAGGGCAGACTTGACGAATGGTGTGATGACAACCTGCAATGGCTGCACTATACCTTCGGCAAGGAAAATACAGTTTCGGCAGTCCTGCACATGGATGAGCACACACCGCATATTCATGCCACGGTCGTACCAATAGTAACAGGAGAGCGAAGGAAAGCCAAGAAAAAGCAGACGGATGGTAAACGCTCGTACCGCAAGAAAGCCAATACCGTGCGTCTGTGTGCTGACGATGTATTGACACGTGAGAAGCTGGTAACATATCACGATAGTTATGCAAAAGCAATGGAGAAATATGGCTTGCAACGTGGTGTGCGTGGCTCGGAAGCACGGCATACGACAACCGCCCAATACTACCGTGATTTGAAACGACAGACGGGTGAACTTGAAGCCAATGTGCAACAGTTACAGACAGAGCAGCAACAGGCAGAGCAACAGCTTGACGAGGTAAGGCAGGAAGTCAAGTCGGAGAAACTGGAAGCTGCTAAGACGGAAGCGAAAGCCGCATTCGTGGCAAAGGTCGGTTCTCTTTTGGGCGGTGGTAAATTGAAAGAGCTGGAAGCCAACAACCGCACCCTGCAAGGCGAGGTCGCCGCCCGTGATGAGAGCATCAAGTTGTTGCAACAGCAGATGCAGCGGCAGCAAGAGGAACATAACCGCCAACTTATGGAATTGCAAGTCAAGCACCGCAGGGAGATGGCAGATAAAGAAACGGCACACCAAGAAGAAGTGTCATTCCTGAAATCCATCATCCAAAAAGCCAAGAAATGGTTTCCGCTATTCCAAGAATTGGTGTACATGGAGAAGTTCTGCCTTAAAGTCGGCTTCAACGAACGGCAGACCGCCACGCTCATCAGCGGCAAGCCGTTGTTCTATGAAGGCGAACTCTATTCGGAGGAACACAAGCGGAAGTTCACGACCGAAAGGGCTGGTTTCCAAGTGGTGAAAGACCCGAAAGACAAGTCTAAACTTGCACTTTCCATCAACGGGCAACTGATTGGCGAATGGTTCAAAGAGCAGTTTGGCAGGCTGTTTTCATCCGTTAAAAGGACGGTTGAGCCGCTCAGGAAAGGCAAGGGCATGGGATTATAAACAATGCCAACGGGAGGATAGCAAGTTTGTGTTTTGGGCAGACCAAAACCGCTTGCTGCCCTCCCGTTAATCATTCATATAGAATCTTTATCTTAAAATATTTAAATTCCTCAAAGCCTTTTCTATTCCATTATCATCCACTGCTCCGGTAACATACTTTGCAACAGATTTTACTGCCATTGAAGCGTTTCCCATGGCAATACCTATTCCGGCCCTACGAAGCATAGGAATATCATTCCCTCCATCCCCAAACGCTAAAGATTGGGACAAATCCAAGTCGAAATATGCGGCAAAATCTTCCATGCCTGTTGCTTTATTCACCCCTTTAACATTTATGTCAGCAAAATAAGGATGCCACCTTGAAGCGGAAAGATTGGGTAATTGGGACATAACAACTTTTTCGGTATCTGCATCCAGATAAAAGCAGAACTGGCAACATGTATGCTTTTCAAAATATCCTTTTAAATCAACGATACTAGGAACAGGATGTTCTACTATTTTTGCCGCATCTATTACGGTCGAATTCAAGCGGTTCACGAAAACTCCTTCATTCAATTCCAAAGCCATTGGAAAATGAAACTTCTCGGAAAGAGCCAATGCTTTTAAGAAGTCTGCACTGGAAATTTGCTTTTGTGAAACAATTGTTCCGTCTCTTAATACACATTCTGACCCATTCAGGGCGATGACAGCATCGTAAGGGACTTCTGCTATTTCTTGAATATTCTTTGAAGCACGTCCAGTAGCTATTATAATTTTATAACCTAAGCTACCGGCTTCTTTTAATACTTTGATTGTAGAACAAGGAACGCTGTGCGTTTCAAAACTCAATAAAGTCCCGTCAATATCTAAAAATATAGCTTTTGCCATACTCTTCTTCCCCTTATTCTATACCATCTCTTGCAAATGCTTTATCACTCGGCAAGGGTTTCCTACCGCAACACAATTTTCAGGAATAGAACGGGTCACTACACTGCCTGCTCCGATGACACTGTTCCTGCCGATAGTGACTCCCGGCAACAGGACGGAACCTCCGCCAATCCATACACCGTCCTCTACTCTGACGGGCAGAGCGTATGTGCGGCATATTTCTTCGCCTTCAGACCAATCCTGCACCATGCGTTCGTTTACTTTCGTGGAATGGGTGGCTGTATATATCTGCACATTGGGAGCAATCAACACATTGCTGCCAATATCAATGCGGTTGTTGTCCACGAAAGTACAATTCATGTTGATAATCACTTTGTCGCCTATGAAAATATGTTTCCCGTATTCACAATGGAAATCAATATCCACATGCACTCCTTTTCCCATGCGCCCGAACATCTCACGCAACAGAGCTTGCTTACGCTCCGTGTCGGCGTAATCCGCAGCATTGAATTGTGCCAACAGCCGCCTTGTGCGCAAAATCATTTCCATTATTTTCGGGTCTTTACTTCCAATAAAAGGTTCGCCCGCCAAACATTTCTCGTATTCCGTTTTCATTTTATCAGCCCTTTCGTTTAATCAAATTCTACCTGCCAATTTTCATCCCGGTAAGCTGAAAAGCACATTGCTATTTGCTCCTTGTTATTCTTTTCTTCAGCCAATACCGGTAGTTCATCTATCCCGAAATAACCGCTCTCCACGGTTTCCATATTCGGTTCAAAGTTCCCACCCAACACCTTGCAGAGTACAAATACCTTGCACACGTTGTAAGCGTATGGAGGTTGGTTGCGTTTGTTCCGGTCTTGCAAGGCGATGATGCGAATGGCTTCTACATCCAACCCAGCTTCCTCCCGTACTTCCTTGACGGTATTTGACCGGATGGTCTGCATGACATCTACCCATCCGCCCGGCATAGACCAAGTGCCATTTTTTTCCTTTACCAACAGAATCTTATTATCCTTGAAAATCGCCGCACGGGTATCGAGTTTTGGGGTCTGAAATCCTGTTTCATTGCAAAACAAATCTTTCACTTGTTCCAAAGGCAGCCTGCCCTGTAAACTCATTATCTCGGCTGCGATTTCCCGGACACGCTCAAAACGTTCCTTGTCAAATGGGTCTTTTGTATAAGTCAATCCCGCTTGCGCAATGAACTGAAGCTCTTTTGCCCATTCCAGCCATTGATGTTCCTGCTTTTGTTTATCCATAATCTTTGCATGTCATTTAATTAGGCAAAAATAGGAACAAGAAATCATTTCTCGTTTACCCTACGTTAAAAAACGCCTATTAGCTCTGATACGGCTCAATGATTGTTGTGTAATGCCCAGAAACGAAGCTATATATCCCAACTTCACTCTTTGAAAGAGTTCGGGACATTCTTTGGTCAAATATTCATAACGTTCTTGGGCAGACCAGTTCAAACGCTGGATGTGAATATCTTGTAGGCGAAGGAAGTTTTCTTGCTGCAACACCCGCATCCAGTTTGCAAGGTCCATGTACGACCGATACAACTTATCCAATTGTTCTACTGATATGGAATAAGCTGTAGTTTCTTCTAAAGTTTCCACATATTCAAAGCCAGCTTTGTGGCGGTATAAATCCCATGAGCCACAGGCGGCATCACCTTCCTTAGAGAACCATGTCGTTATTTGTGTTCCACCGTGCAAAACATAAGAGCGTGTAATGCCTTTTTCAATGAAATAAACCTTTCTATCCAGTTTCCCGGCATGGATAATAATTGTTTTTGCCGGAAATACGCATCGCTTAAAAAGGCATACCAATGCCTCTAATGCTTCATCCGAAACCGGATAATACGTTCTTATCTTTCTGATAATGCTTTCCATAAAAATATTCTTTTTGCAAAGGTATAAAATAAGAGTGGCAATAAAGACAAAATATCCTCTTGATACTTATTCCTTTTTAATAAATTATATGCAAGTGGAATGTTTTCTCAATTTAGTTTTATATTTTTGCGGTCATAAAGAGTTACCCAAATAAGCAAAGCGATGCAGACCACGGCAATTAGGACGGTTGCCAACTCATTACCCCAAAACGAGGTAATTCTCCTAACTCTCTTGATTTCAAAGAGATATATTCCTAATACAGATTTACGCAAAATCTTTCTTTTTATACCCATATCAGCAGAAAAAATCAAGGCAAATACCCCAATGACTCTTTTACACTTCCCTCTTGAGTTGGATATAAAAACATTTAAGGAACAGAAACAAACGACTTTACCATAAAGATTTTTATTGCAAAAAGAGGAAGTATTCTTTCATCCCCTTTATTTATGTCAAAAAAGAATGCATTTATGTTGGATTTTGTAAATATAAACCGTACTTTTGCTTGCGTAGCTAAAAGAACATTCAAAAAACTTATAAAATAAGATAACCATGAAAGAAATAGACTGGTCGAATCTGTCTTTCGGATACATGCGGACAGATTACAATGTACGTTGCTACTATCGCGACGGGAAATGGGGAGAACTCGAACTCTGTTCAGAAGAAACCTTGAACATTCACATGGCTGCCACTTGTCTGCACTACGGACAGGAAGCTTTCGAAGGACTGAAAGCTTATCGCGGAAAAGATGGTAAAATCCGTATCTTCCGTCCTGAAGCTAATGCAGAACGTCTGCAAAGCACTTGCCGGGGTATCCTGATGCCAGAACTTCCGACTGAAAAATTCTGTGAAGCTGTGAAGAAGGTAGTAAAGGCCAACGAACGCTTCATTCCTCCATACGAAAGCGGTGCTTCTCTTTACATCCGTCCGCTGCTGATTGGTACAGGTGCACAAGTAGGTGTACATCCTGCCAGCGAATACATGTTTGTGATATTCGTCACTCCGGTAGGTCCGTACTTCAAAGGTGGATTTGCCACTAACCCCTACGTAATTATCCGCCAGTACGACCGTGCGGCACCACTCGGAACTGGTACGTTTAAAGTAGGTGGTAACTACGCTGCCAGCCTCCGCGCCAATAAAATGGCACACGATGCAGGATACGCCAGCGAATTCTATCTGGATGCAAAAGAAAAGAAATACATCGACGAATGTGGTGCAGCCAATTTCTTTGGTATCAAGAACAATACCTATGTCACTCCGCTGTCTACCTCTATCCTGCCCTCCATCACCAACCGCAGCCTGATGCAGCTGGCTGAAGACATGGGAATGAAAGTAGAACGCCGTCCAATTCCGGAAGAAGAACTGACTACCTTCGAGGAAGCAGGAGCTTGCGGTACAGCAGCCGTAATCAGCCTATCGGCCGCATTGACGACCTGGAGAACCAGAAGTCATACGTCATTGCAAAAGATGGAAAACCAGGCCCTATTAGCGAGAAACTATATCACAAGTTGCGTGGTATCCAGTACGGCGACGAAGCTGATCCATACGGATGGGTAACTGTATTAGACTAATAATTATCCTTTTTACCATAAAAGTCCGAGACAAAACACGTTTCGGACTTTTTTATAGCATGTAACTCCTGACATAGACTATCTCTTCTCGAACGAACGGAAAAAGCGTAATAACTCTCCATTCGCCCGATTATCGATTCCGTCTCTCGCATCTCTTCAAATAAATTCAGGGTAGAAGAACATTCCCCACAAATATCAATACCTATGACCCGCTCTTGCCGAAACACAACGGCCAACAACTGCTCCAGTTCTGATAAAGTCAGTGAACCTTGATCCAGTTGGTTATCGCAGAAGAAGGGTCCAGCACATCCTTGTCGATAGAAATATAGACAGGTTCACTCACATGCTCAGAGGCAAACGCTTTCCAGCCTGCTTCCTGATCCAAAGAAGATTCATTATAAAAATGAATACGGTCGCCATATTCCTTTGGGACTTCCTGCAGCAAACGGTCTGAAGCACCGGCTATAATTACCTTCTTACAATTCGCATTCGTATCAAGCACATCTTTTACCCAGCTTCCACACGACAAGATATGCTCAAACAAAGGAGGCTGCATGTCAGGATGATGATCAAACACCAGTAAAGCAAATGGAGTAGCCAGCTTGTCAGTCCAGAATTTCGTCACATAATGATAGTTTCCTGAATCTATAAAATGAATTCCCTGCGGAGAATAATCTGCTATCATGCGCTGCAAGGCAGAAGCACCTTCTTCATCACAATAACATTCAGTTCCATTCAAATGCTGGCAGTCCAGCCACACAAACTGACAATTCCGGGCAAAAGACTCATAATTGTAGACTCCTGTAAAATTCATCACAACCACCGGCCTCGAATTCCGGCTAAATACTGCTTGAGATTGATGATTCATATACTTTCCTCCCATTCTTCAAAATACGCCTTAAAAACGAGGAAAAGAGACTGACATCGGAAACTCTTTTCCCATTGTCTATAGGCTATAAACAGAAAAAAGCTGTAACCAAATAGTTACAGCTTTTTATCTCGGCACGGGAAGAGAGGCTCGAACTCCCGACACTCGGTTTTGGAGACCGATGCTCTACCAACTGAGCTATTCCCGTGTTTGCGGTTGCAAAAGTAGTACAAATTTCGGAAACTGCAAGGGATTTCGAAAAATATTTTTCCAGAATCCCTCTACAGTAAAGATAAGTCATTGAACATCTGACGATAATACGCCGCTTTTTTTTCAAGCTTTAAAGGGTAAGCCCGACTGGAAGACGGCATCCGATAGAGGGTCAGCTCCCGATCTCTGAAATGAAACGTACTTCCCCCTCCCACTGGCGGCTCTTTTGCTTCCATCTGTTCGCAAAACACATCCGTCGCTTTCTGACCGGTAGTCACCACCGCCCGACAGGAAGGAAGCTGCTGAAGAAGCAGACCGATATCCGTGGGCGAAACCACCTCTAAAAACTTATCGGATGCATTATCCTGCAACCTGCGCACGCACGAAGCCGTATCATACAGAGCAATTCCTTTTTCTCGCAGAAAAGCAATGATACGCTCTTTATCAAATATCTTTTCAGGACTGAGAAAATAATCCTTGTCATCAAAGAAAATGAAGCCGAAAATACGCCACATATCATTCTGCAGGTTGGGATAGAAAAAATCCATACTCCAGCGTTTCTTCTGCGGAGGAAAACTACCCAACATCAGCAAGACTGCATTCTCCGGAAGAAAAGGCTCCAGCGGATGATGCTCCACTCCTGCAAGCAAATGCTCGTCCAACGTCATGCTTTTGGTTTAGGTTCCTTCTTAGCCAGCAATACGATGTTATAGACATATTCTGTCATCCAGCTTTCAGAATAGCCCAGCGCATGCTGATACTGACGAATGTTTCCGCAAGTCTTACGTACGCCATCATCCTTCCAGTCTACTTTTGTCAAAATGTCGTGTACGGCTTTTTCCGTCATGTTACGAAGCATCTTCTTAAATACTCCCGGCATACGGAACTTCCATTGCATCAGGTTACCGATAACCATCATCAAATCCTGGCTAAATCCCTGGAACATGAAAAGATAATTCTTTATATCGTTCACATTGCGGCAGTTGCGCTTGATAGAACCGTCAATCTCCTTGAAGAAAGTTTCAGGCAGACCATAAATATCCATCAGCATCTTGCGGCAACGTGTACGCTCTGCGACACCAAGTTTGTTATTCTGCGTAGGAACCTTCAATGTACGTTTAAATACAGCCAAATCCGGCAGAAAGTTAATGTTACTGATACCCAGCTGAGCAGCCATTACTGCCTGATAGTACACACGAATCAGCGTCATGAAGTCTTCCATTCCGCCCACACGTACCGTTTCATCAGCACCTTCTGCTGTTTTCTTGCCTAATAGTTTTGAAAATATACTCATACTTGTACTTTTTATTGTTTTTTGATTTGCAAAGATACGAAAATAGTTACCAACATTCTAAATCCTGCTCAATATCTTTCATCTGCTCTTTGTGAAAGACTGGACTTTTGATGCCTTTCCGCTTCTGTGCCAAGTAATCATCGAGCAAGCGAAAAGCATATTTGCCAAGCAAGGATATTGCTATCAGGTTGCAAATGGACATTAAAGCCATAGTAACATCAGCCAAGTTCCATACTAGATTCAGACTTGCCAATGAGCCAAACAAAACCATCCCCCCAACCAACATACGGTATAAAACTACCGGCCACTGACGAGAGGTGAAAAAGCGGATATTAGCTTCTCCGTAATAATAGTTTCCTAAAATGCTGCTATAAGCGAAAAAAAGAGTAGCAATGGCCACGTAGATGCATCCAATATTACCAACCTCACTGGTCAGCGCCGCTTGGGTCAACTGAATACCATCCAGACCACTGCCAACATAATCCTCACCAAACAAAATGATAAAAGCTGTACAGGAACAAATAAGCAGAGTATCTGTAAACACTCCCAGTGCCTGAATAAATCCTTGTTTAGCGGGATGGGTTACATGAGCCGTTGCCGCAGCATTGGGGGCAGATCCCATACCAGCCTCATTGCTGAAAAGTCCCCGTTTAATCCCTTGCATCAGAGCCGTTCCTATTCCGCCACCAACGGCCTGATGCCAGCCAAAAGCATTACCGACAATTTGTTCAACAACTGCTGGAATACGGTCAATATTAGCCAATACAACAAACAAAGCCAATGCAATATAACCGACAGCCATGACAGGAACAATGACACTACTGATGGCAGCAATACGATGTACACCTCCAAAAATAATGACAAGGGTTAATACCGAAATGACAATTCCTGAGTTCAAAGGCTCTATAGAAAAAGCACTTTGCAAGGCAGCACTCATGGTATTACTTTGCACCGAATTGAATGCAAGACCAAACGTGACCGTAATCAGTACCGCAAAAAGTACTCCCATCCAACGTTTCTTCAATCCACGCTCCATGTAATAGGCAGGGCCTCCGACATAGGAATGTTTTCCTTTGACTTTAAAAAGCTGGGCTAACGTAGATTCCACAAAGGCACTGCTGGAACCCAGCAGCGCAATAATCCACATCCAGAAAATCGCTCCTGGTCCACCTACCGTAAGGGCCGTTGCCACACCAGCCAGATTGCCGGTTCCAACACGGCTTGCCAGCGAAATGGTAAAAGCCTGAAAAGAAGAGATATGTTTCTCGTGTCCGTTTATCTTAGCAGTCGAATCACCCAGTAACCGGATCATCTCACCCAACATACGGAACTGTACGAAACGAGTCTTAACACTAAACCAGATGGCGCATCCCAACAACATGATTATCAGGATATAAGTCCACAAGACATAGTTGGCTTCATTTATGATATTCGTGAATAGCTCCATGAAATTTATTAATCAGATTTGAGTTTAAAATAAAATGTATGCTCTCTGAATACCGGTTCCACCAAGTCAAAACGAATAAAATCTGCCAGCAAGCCAATCACCAGCTTCCGCGGAAGCCCTGAAAGCCTGACACACTTATTCAACGTCAATTCGCCGTGCTGCCCCACCAGGTTTAATATAGACTGCTCTTTCTCTGTATAAGTCACTACCACTTCTTTTTTATTGTGAAACCACACGTTCAAGTGGACCGGAGTGGCCAAGATTGTTTCATCTTTAATGCGCAAGTAAGCCTTGGGACGATTGTCTTCATCGAGGGCATAGACAGGCTTCTCCCTGCTTTCGGGAACATAAACCTCCAGCACATCTTTTCCTTCCACCTTATATAATCGGTTATCAAGTTGTAGGGAAGGCTTACAATACATTGTAGCTGCAGCTTCTATCATGTAAAGCTCCTCTTCCGAACGTATTCCTGCTATTTTCCCGTTATCTTTTACTCCTATAAGCAATCTTCCCCCTCCGGTATTGGCAAAAGCGACAAGCTCTTCGCTATTTTCCGGGCATCGGAAATGGCAAACTTGAAATCCTGATGCACATGTTCACCTTCAGTAATGAGTTGTTGTATATAATCCGCGTCTGTAGTCTGTTTCATTACCGGAACAACTCAATCACAATGTTTATGCGTCATGATGTCGAGCACCAGCTTGTCGGTCTCGTTCATGCCTTCAGAACCGATTTTCGTCAGATTACGGATACTGAAATCCACATTGTCTTCAATAATACCTTCTACTGAAGTCACACACTTTCCTTCCATGGCCAGGATGGCAGAGAACACAGCGGTAGATACCCCACTGGTCAATTTCAAAGCACAGCTTGGCTTGGCCCCGTCGCAAATCATACCTGTCAGATTAGCAATCATGTTCTGCACGGCATAAGCTACCTGCTTATACTCCCCTCCCATCAGGTAAGTAATTCCGCAGCTGCTTCCTGTAGCCGCCACGACACAACCACACAAAGCCGACAGACGTCCCAGATTCTGCTTGATGTAAATAGCTGTCAGATGACTGAGTACCAAGGCACGAATCAGTTCTTCTTCCGTCTTGTGATTCTCTTCCGCAAAAACTACGACCGGAAGCGTAGCAGCAATTCCCTGATTTCCACTACCGGAATTACTCATCACCGGAATCATGGCTCCTGCCATACGGGCATCGCATGCAGCAGATGTGTACGAAAGGATATGCGTGAATGTATTGCTTCCCATGATACTCTGCTCACTGCGGCTGCTCTGCAAGGTTTTTCCCAGCTCATGTCCGTAATTCCCTTTAAACGAACGTTCCGCTGCTTGTAAGTTCAGGCGTTTGGCCTCCAGAATAAAGCGAATCTCATCCAGCGGAGTTGTAGTAGCAAAGTCGTACACTTTGCTCAGGTTCAATTCCACTTCTTCTGCATCTGCTTCAGCTCCCGCCTTGGTTCTATGATCGAACAAAACCTGACCGTTCCGCTCTGCATACACAAAGTTTGTATGCCCTCCGCTGATGATAGCAGTAGCCTCATCTCCATCGGCCGAACAAACCACCTCAATATACAGTTTCTCTTCGATACCTTCCTTCAGTTCTATCTTAATGCCTTGACCGGCTATCATCTGTTTTCCTTCTTCCACACTCTCGGGAGTGATGTCTTTCAGAACTTCCAGCCCATATTCCGACTTACCCTTCAAGGCCCCCAGTGCAATGGCAATGGGCAAACCAATCATGCCCGTACCGGGAATACCTACTCCCATGGCATTTTTCAAGATGTTAGCACTCAGACGTGCAGTAATCGTTTCCGGACACTTTCCCAATACTTCCGTAGCCTTGGCCACGCAAAGAGCCACAGCCACCGGTTCCGTACAACCGATGGCTGGAACCACCTCCCGCTGAATGAGTGCGATGATACGCTCTCTTTCTGCTTGTGCAATCATACTGATTATTTTTTATAGTTCTTCAATCCTGTTTGCAGGAATTCCACATATTTCTGAATATCCTCATCGTACGAATAAGACTTGTTCAACGGCATTCCTTCGTTGTCGAGCAACACATAGAAAGGCTGTGCGTTAGCTCCGAACTTGGAGCGCTGCAAGTAGCTCCACTTATCGCCCACCGTACGCAATGTACGTTCCGTACCGTTTTCCATCACCTTCACCGGTTCTGGCAATTTGGTCTTTTCATCCACATACAGCGTAATCAGCACGTAGTCCTCGTTCAACAGCTTGCTTACTGTAGGATCTGTCCATACAGCCAGTTCCATCTTACGGCAGTTCACACAACCATAACCCGTGAAGTCAATCATCACCGGTTTTCCCTGCTGACGGGCATATTCCATTCCGGCATCAAAGTCATTGAACTTCGCATGCACTTCATTCTTATATAAATTGAAATCCTGTGTCTGCATAGGAGGAGCAAAAGCGCTCACAGCCTTCAACGGAGCACCCCACAAGCCCGGTACCATATATACGGCAAACGCCAGAGAAGCAAGTGCCATAAAGAAACGGGGCACACTTACCTTTGTGTCGTCATCATCGTGCGGGAATTTGATTTTTCCCAGCAGATACATACCCAGCAACGCAAAAATCACGATCCACAAAGCCAAGAAGGTTTCACGATCCAACAGACGCCAGCCGTAAGCCAAATCGGCTACAGAAAGGAACTTCAATGCAAATGCCAGTTCCAGGAATCCCAGCGTCACTTTAATGACATTCATCCAGCCTCCCGATTTCGGCATAGACTTCAGCCATGACGGGAAGAGTGCAAACAGGGTGAACGGCAAAGCCAACGCAATGGCAAATCCCAGCATTCCGATGGCCGGCGCCACGATACTTTCAGAAGTAGATACTTCCACCAGCAAGAAACCGATAATCGGACCGGTGCAAGAGAAAGAAACCAGTGACAGCGTGAAAGCCATAAGGAAAATACTCAACAATCCGGTAGTCTGTTCAGCCTTGCTGTCTACCGCATTGCTCCACTTCGACGGAAGGGTAATTTCAAATGCTCCAAAGAAAGAAGCGGCAAAAACCACCAGCATCAGGAAGAACAAGATATTAAATACCGCACTCGTAGATAAGTCATTCAAGCACTGGCACCGAAAATCAAAGTAATAGCCAAACCCAAAGTGACATAAATCACTACAATAGAAGCACCATACGTCCAGGCATCCCGAATACCTTTCCGTTTATCCTTGGTACGTTTCAGGAAGAAACTTACCGTCATCGGAATAATCGGCCATACACAAGGAGTAAACAATGCCAGCAGTCCGCCTACAAATCCGGCAAAAAAGATATAAATCCATGAATGAGACTCATTGTTCACGTTTTCACCGAATGAGCTTAATTCCTTTACGACCGGCTTCCAGTAGTCGGCAGTTTCCGCAGACACTGCATCCTCACCAAGTTGAAGCGGTGCCAAGGCCAGCGATGCCGTATCAGCCACCTCTGCCTCTTCCGCAGCTACGGCATTTCCCGTAGTCGCCTGCTGTCCGGCCGCCTCACCCTTGAAAGAAAATTCCACATTGGTAGGAGGCAGACAGTTTTCATCATTACAAGCACCATACTGCAAATAACCGCTCACTTCATATTTTCCGCCTTTCAGCCTGATTTTCTGCACAAAGGTAGCCGTGCCTTCAAAGAAACGAACCTGCATACCGAATATCGGGTCCATCTTGTCAATTTCCTTACCGGCAGGTTTCAATTTTCCAACCACCTCTGCCCCTTCAATCTTATCCGTATTGAAAGTAGCCGAAATAGGACCTCCTTCAGGCAGGTCGGTAGAATATACATGCCATCCCTTTTCCATTTTTCCGGTAAATACAATTTCCACCTCATCAGCAGAAACCGATTTCCATTCAGTCTTAAACTTTACCGGTTCCTGTATCTGAGCCAGTACCGGCAAGCATAAAATGGCCATGAAAAGCCAGCTAAGTAGAATCTTCTTACTCATAAATATACCTTAGATGATGTAATAAAACTATTTATCTTATAAAAAGCCGTGCAAAGATAACGATTTTTCCGTAGGGAATGTTATGACAAACTGTTATTCGGCATTGTTTTTTACTTTAAATATGCAAATATTCAGTACAGCGCTTTATTCGGGAATAAGACGGAAAGACCAGGAGAAAAGAGAAAAAATATTCAGAAATATTTGCAAAGTAAAAAATAATCCCTACCTTTGCACCGCCTTTGAAAAACAAGGCAGCTCTCACGAAGAGCTTTGGAGAGGTGGCAGAGTGGTCGATTGCGGCGGTCTTGAAAACCGTTGTACCGCGAGGTACCCGGGGTTCGAATCCCTGTCTCTCCGCAACAAAGGGTGTAAATCAAATAATAGTTTGGTTTACATCCTTTTTTTATACCTATTTACATTCTTGGATGTAAAATAGGGGTCAACGTAAAAACCTGAGGGCTTCATTGTTTAGGCATAAATTTTAGTCAGTCTGTACAAAAAGAATGCCTTGTCTTTAACTCCCCTGAACTGCGCACGAAAGTTCTTTATTTTAGCATTAAAGG
>ENA-OQAZ01000626-OQAZ01000626.1-human-gut-metagenome-genome-assembly--contig:-NODE-626-length-19194-cov-3.450254_pt1 | contig 19194 bp, 21 predicted proteins | sample MGYA00242737_ERZ504531 | MGnify/ENA primary metagenome ERZ504531 (study PRJEB26092, sample SAMD00036244) | human gut metagenome | host: Homo sapiens | study: EMG produced TPA metagenomics assembly of... | reverse complement strand
GAATTCACTGCTTGTCGATGCGGATGCTTTCCACCGGGTCTTTTCCACAAGTTTCGCTGTGGGAAATACCGGAGCTGTACACCCACACATCGGAATAGGCATTCCTCACTGGAATCTACCGAATCCTGGATGTAGTTGCCCAACTTGAAATAGTACCAGGTATCCTTCAGGAAACTCTTCTTGTATTTCTCAATTCTGCTTATTTTTTCTCTTTGATGATACCTTTTCTGTAAGCTTCCAGAAGCTGGATCAGCTCACTGATCCTTTCCTTCAGAGCAGTTCCGGTATCGGTGTCACCTACCAGTGTACGTTTGTTATTGTAATGAACCGCCACCCTGTTGGAAACAATATCCTGCTCCTTGGCTACCGCTTCTTCCGCAGAAGTAAAAGGCTCATGAGCAGACAGGATCAGCCGTAGGAGTTATAAACCAGTGTATAACCGGCAATTCCCGTAACTTTCTGATATGTCTGGAAAAACCGCCGTCAATCACAAGAACTTTGCCATTGCATTTTACAGGACTCTCTCCCTCACTCTGGTGAACCGGCACATGCCCGTTGATGATGTGACCTTTTTCCGGGTCCAGTCTGAACTCACGGAGCAGATCATCTACAATTTCCTCATTTTCCAGAAGATGATAGTAGGCATTTTTAGTTTCTTTATGTGTTTCCTTATCTTTAACAAAATAACGTTCAAAGGTGGTCATCTTGTCTTTTCCGAACAGCGGTGAATTCGGAGCTGCCCAGATATACCACATAATATCCCTGCCTTTACGCTTTCATCCTCATTTACAGAAAAAAACGCCCTGCGCACATAAGTCTCAAGAACATCGTACAGTTCTTTTCCTTTGTAGGTTTTTCCATAAATCTGGACTTCTTTCAGACTTCCATCCTCATTAAGCGGAATACTTCCATGGAACAGAAGATTCCCATTATAAGTTTTATAAAGGCCTCCCTTGTCCAAAAGAAGCCGGACATGATTCTGCAGTTTCTCACAATTTCGGAAAGCGGAATCCAATCGTTCCATTACATCCTTTTCCTCTGTGGTAAGTTCATATGGTTTTTTCCAGTCAATAGTAGGAAAAGCTGTATCAGTCAGCGGATATTCTTTTCCGTTCGGAAGTGTGATCGTTCCCTTTTTCGGATCGATCCTATGAAGCAAACAACGATTTTCCATATGGAATTCTTTGTGCCGGCGGATCAGCTGTCCCTCCAGCTTAAACTGGATAATGGCAATAGCCTTGTGCATTTTCCGTCCAAGCTCTTCTTCCAGAATACTGTAGTTATTGGCATCTCCCTTCATCTCAAAAGCAGTACATGGATCATCCTTATAAGCCTCCATTGCAAAAGTTGCCAGAGGCATGAGATTGATTCCATATCCATCCTCAAGAATATCCATATTTCGGTAACGGATGCTGTTCCGGATCACCGTTGCAATGCAGGCTTTCTGTCCTGTAGCAGCTCCCATCCAGACCACATCATGATTTCCCCACTGGATATCCAGCGAATGATATTTCATCAAACGATCCATGATGAAATGCGGGCCGGACCTCTGTCATAAATATCTCCCAGCACATGAAGATGATCCACAACAAGACGCTGGATCAGTTCTGCCAGGGCAATGATAAAATTCTCTGCCCGGCCGATCTCAATGATCGTATTGACGATGGCATCGTAATATGCTTCTTTGTCCAGAACTTCCGCTTTCTCTGTGATCAGCTCCTCGATCACATAGGCATAGTCTGCAGGAAGTGCCTTACGGACCTTGGAACGGGTATATTTGGATGCCGTTGTCTTGCATACTTCGATCAGACGATAAAGTGTGATCTTGTACCAGTTCTCCATGTCTTCTTCCTGCTTTTTTACAACCTCCATCTTTTCCTTCGGATAATAGATCAGTGTGGCAAGAGAACGTTTGTCGCTATTGCTTAAAGTATGTCCGAATACATCATCGATCTTTTTTCGTACAGCCCCTGATCCATTCCGAAGAACGTGAGAAAACGCATCGTATTCTCCATGGATGTCCGACATGAAATGCTCGGTACCTTTCGGAAGGTTTAATATAGACTGCAGATTGATGATCTCTGTTGAAGCTTTTGCTATAGTAGGATACAACTCCGCAAGTCGCTGCAGGTATCTTAGTTCTTCTTTTTTCATAGTATCTGGTATCCTCCTGAGAGTTCTCACTGCCAGATCAGCCTTTAGGATAAACGGCAGTATTTTTTATTTATTGTAAGCCCTTCCGGTATCATATATCAACCCGTAAAATCAAACAGTGACATCTGATTGGACTGCGGGATATCTCCGAAAAGATCCATGTCATCCATTAGATCGATAACGGTCTTGCTGACCTTGGTACGGTCACGGAAATCATCCTTGGAAAGGAATCTGCCTTTTGCGGCAGCATCCACAACTGCCTCTGCTGCCTTATCTCCAAGACCCTCTATGGTATCCAGAGCAGGCATCAGTTTATCTCCGATGATCTGGAACCGGTGTGCCTTTGCCTTATAAAGATCGATTGGTACAAAATCAAAACCTCTGGCATACATTTCCTGTACGATCCTCATATCCTTCAGTGTATCCTGTTCCTTCTTAGATGCTTCATCACCTTTTTTTCGTATCTCCGCCATATAATATTCCAGACGTTCTTTTCCCATGCACATCAGTTCATAGGAAAAGGATGTGGCACGGATACTGAAAAATGCTGCATAATAAGCCAGTGGATGAAACACTTTATACCAGGCGATACGATACGCCATCATAACATAAGCTGCCGCATGGGCTTTCGGGAACATGTACTTGATCAGCTTACAGGACCAGATATACCAGTCCGGAACATCATGCTCTTTCATAGTCTGGATCCATTCCTCACGAAGACCCTTTCCCTTACGGACACTCTCCATGATGGTAAACGCCAGACCACTTTCCACTCCTTTTCCGATAAGATAGATCATAATATCATCTCGCGTACAGATTGCTGTAGAATGGTAGCTGTACCATTCTGGATCAATACCTGAGCATTTCCAAGCCATACATCCGTACCGTGAGAAAGTCCGGCAATACGTACCAGGTCGGAAAAATATTTCGGCTTGGTATCGATCAACATCTGCATGGCAAAATCTGTACCAAACTCCGGGATTCCGAGGCATCCCAGCCTGCAGCCGCCGATATCCTCCGGGCTGATCCCCAAAGCCTGCGTTCCCGCAAACAGGGACATGACATCTCTCTGGTCCAGCGGAACTGTTCTTGCACTGATGCCGGTCAGATCCTCCAGCATACGGATCATGGTCGGATCATCGTGTCCAAGTATATCAAGTTTCAGAAGATTTCCGTCAATGGAATGGTAATCAAAATGTGTGGTGATGATATCACTGTTCACATCATTGGCCGGGTGCTGCACAGGTGTAAATTTCTCAATCTCCTCACCCATAGGCAGTACGATAATACCTCCCGGATGCTGGCCAGTGGTACGGCGGACACCGGTACAGCCCTTCACGATACGGTTGATCTCACAGTAGCGCTTGTGCTGCCCCCGTTCCTCATAATAATTCTTCACATAACCAAATGCGGTTTTTTCCGCAAGGGTACCAATGGTACCCGCCTTAAAGGTCTGCCCTTTTCCGAAGATAACCTCTGTATACCGGTGGGCATTGGCTGATATTCACCGGAGAAATTCAGGTCGATATCCGGCTCCTTATCACCTTTAAAACCAAGGAATGTCTCGAAAGGGATATCAAAACCTTCCTTGTTCATCCTGGTGCCGCATTTCGGACAGATCTTATCCGGCATATCACATCCTGCCATACCCGCGTATTTTTTCACCTCAGGGGAATCAAAATCACTGTATTTACAGTCCGGATTCGGACAGAGATAATGAGGCGGCAGAGGGTTTACCTCCGTGATACCGGACATGGTCGCTGCCAGAGAAGAACCTACAGAACCACGGGATCCAACCAGATAGCCGTCCTCATTGGACTTCCACACGAGCTTCTGTGCAATGATATACATTACCGCATAACCATTGGAGATAATAGAATTCAGTTCCCTGTCCAGACGGTCCTCCACAATCTTCGGCAACGGATCTCCGTACATTTCGTGGGCCTTCGTGAAACAGATATCCTTAAGATCCTGCTCGGAGTTCTCAATGACCGGTGGAAATTTATCCGGATGGATCGGTGATATCTTCTCGATCATATCTGCGATCTTATTGGTATTGGTGATCACCACCTCTTCCGCCTTTTCACTTCCCAGATAGGAAAATTCCTCCAGCATTTCCTCCGTTGTACGAAGATAAAGCGGGGCCTGGTTATCTGCATCAGAAAATCCGTTTCCTGCCATGATGATCCGTCGGTAAACCTCGTCCTGGGGATCCATAAAATGCACATCACAGGTGGCAACCACCGGTTTTTTGAACTGCTCTCCAAGTTTTACGATCTTCCTGTTTATCTCTTTTAAGTCTTCCTCAGAATTGATCATATCGTGCTTTTCATCCGCAAGCATAAACGCATTGTTCCCAAGAGGCTGGATTTCCAGATAGTCATAAAAATTTACCAGTCTGGCGATCTCCTGATCCGGTGCATTGCGAAGAAGTGCCTGATAAAGTTCTCCTGCCTCGCAGGCACTTCCCACCAGAAGGCCTTCCCTGTATTTTTCCAGCACACTTTTTGGAACCCTTGGTCTTCTGTGATAGTACTTTAAATGGGACTGACTTACCAGCTTGTACAGATTGATCCTTCCGGTTTCATTTCTTGCAAAAACAATAGCGTGGTATGTGGGCAGCTTTCGGATGGTATCCGGCGAAACCGCACCCTGACTGTTCATCTCATCCACATCAAAAATATCCCTTTCTTCCAGCATCTTTACAAACCGCACAAAAATCTCTGCGGTACATGCCGCATCATCCACAGCTCTGTGGTGATGATCAAGAGAAACACCTACTGCCTTGGCTACCGTATCCAGTTTAAAACGGTTCAGGGCAGGAAGAAGGAATCTGGCCATACCAACAGTATCCACATAAGTAAAATCATCCGAAATCCCCTGCCGTTTACAGTTTTCAATAATAAAGCTCATATCAAAGTCCGCATTATGGGCCACCATCACGCAGCCCTCACAGAATTCCAGGAATTTCGGCAGTACTTCCTCTATCACAGGTGCATCCAGGACCATGGAATCATTGATGCTTGTCAGCTGCTCAATGCGGAACGGAATGGGCACTTCCGGGTTTACAAAGGTGGAAAAACGATCTGTGATCTGTCCTTTTTCCACTTTTACCGCGCCGATCTCAATGATCCTGCAGGTCAGTGCTGAAAATCCCGTAGTCTCAATATCAAAAACAACAAAATCACCATCCAGCCGCTGCCCTTTGGAATTGGTGACCATACCCTTCAGATCGTCTACCAGATACGCTTCCATTCCATAGAGCACCTTAAAATCAGACTCCTTTGGAACACAACCGCCCCAGGCATCAAAGCAATGATTTGCCTCCGGGAAGGACTGCACCACGCCATGATCAGTGATAGCGATAGCCTTATGTCCCCACTCATAAGCGCGTTTTACCAATGCCTTTGCATCGCTGACACCATCCATATCGCTCATCTTGGTGTGACAGTGAAGCTCCACACGCTTCTGAGGACTGGTATCCATTCTTGTGCTGGTAAAATTGGCGATTTTCTTGATACCTGTAATATTTCCAATAGTAAGCTCGCTGTCAAAGCGGTCAATGGTGGTAACTCCCTTCAGTTTCAGGAATGCGCCTTTTTTTACACTTTCTGTCACTTCCGGAACCTGCTCGTTACGCAGAAACATCTTCACAACAATACTGTCCGTAAAATCGGTCACAGGGAAGATCAGGATCGTTTTTTCATTTCGGATCTCACGAGCTTCCACATCCATAACCTGACATCGGATGATAACCTCACCCATCTCACCAGTAATGCTCTCCAGCGGAATCGTTTCTCCATCAAAATCTCTGCCGTAAACCACATCCGGATTGCTGTCCCTGCGGAATCCGAAGCTGCCGCGGAAATCTCCCTTCTGAACCTTCTGCTGTTTTTTGTCAAAGGATTTCTTCTCGTTTGTCTTTTCGCCCTTATTATCTCCTGAGTTTTTCTTTGTCTCTTCCTTGGCTGCATCCTCCTGCTTCGGTTCACGCTCCTGATCACCGCTGAGTTTGGCATGCTTCAGGACATTTTCCACTTCCTGTTTGATCTGAAGTGCAGCATTTTTCCGGTATTTACTCTCTTTCACTTCCACAAAATCCAGTTCCACTTTCAGATCCATACCGCAGCGTTCACAGAAAACCTTATGAAAATATTCAACAAGTATTTCGCTTTTCTGTCTGGAAATAACCGTATCCGGAAGCTCCATACGCAAGGTATCTTTTCCTGTAAAAATGATTTTTGATCTGCGGAACAGATTGTACTCCAGCATATTATAGTTACGCAACTCCATCTCCATACTGGAACGGTAGCTTTCCAGAAAGTTCTCCGGTGTATACTGCTCGGAAAGATGAAATTTTTCCACAACTGTTACAGTCATGGGAATCCCCGGAAAGCACTGCCGTTCAATCTCATCCTCCAGCGCAAAAATATTCTTCTTGTGTATCCAGCGGCTGCTTTCAATATAAACCTCAGATGAGTTCTTCCGGGGTTCATGGAAACCTTTGTCACAAATACCATGTCCAGAAGTTCTTCCAGCTCTTTCTTCACCTTAAGATGCGGAAATACATCAAAAAAATCTTTCTCCATTATGACTCCTGCTCATTCCAGGTAAGAAGTTCCTGACGAAGTGTATCCAAAAGATCCGTTTCCGGTACTTTTTTTACAACCTCTCCATGCCGGATCAGAAGTCCAACACCATCGCCGCCTGCAATTCCGAGATCTGCTTCCTTCGCCTCTCCCGGCCCGTTTACCACACAGCCCATAACCGCAACCTTAATATCAAGAGGAATATCCTGTACCATGGTCTCTACCTGGTTTGCAAGGCCGATCAGATCGATTTTTGTTCTTCCGCAGGTCGGACAGGAAACAACCTCCACTCCTCCTTTGCGAAGTCCCAGCGTTTTCAGGATCCTTTTGGCTGATTTTACTTCTTCCAGAGGTGCGCCTGTCAGAGAAACACGGATGGTATCTCCGATTCCCTGATACAGAATGATCCCAAGTCCGATAGCTGATTTGATATTTCCCGAATACAGAGTTCCTGCTTCTGTAATTCCCACATGAAGAGGATACTGTGTTTTTTCTGCGATCAGTTCATGGGCTCTGGCGCACATGAGAACATCAGAAGACTTGATGCTGATCACAAGATTGTCATATCCCATCTCTTCAATGATGCGCACCTTATCAAGAGCACTCTCTACAAGTCCTTCGGCAGTAACACCGTGATATTTTTCTACCAGTTCTTTTTCAAGGGAACCGCTGTTTACACCTACACGAATAGGGATATTACGTTCCTTTGCTGTATCCACAACTGCCTGTATCCTCTCTTTCGAACCGATATTTCCCGGATTGATACGGATCTTGTCCGCACCGTTCTCCATAGCTGCAATGGCAAGGCGATAATCAAAATGGATGTCCGCAACCAGTGGAATATGGATCTGTTTTTTGATCTGGGATAAAGCCTCCGCAGCTTCCATAGTAGGAACTGCGCAGCGGATAATATCACAGCCTGCTTTTTCCAGAGAAAGGATCTGCGCAACCGTTGCTTCCACATCTTCAGTTTTCGTATTGGTCATGGACTGGATAAGGATCGGATTTCCTCCTCCGATAACACGATTTCCAATTTTTATTACTTTTGTATGATCTCTGTACATAAAAATCTCCTTTATGAATCCTGAAAGGCAGGTGTCTTCAAACGCCCTGCCTTTCCTTTCCGAACTATCTTTTTACTCTTACTCTTAACGTCGGATCTCCAGCAGCTTTGTTTTCAGTTCGTTTTCCATACGTCTCATATCTGCTTCTGCTGCCTGACGTTTCTCACGGCCTTCCTGCTGGATCTTCATCACATCATCCAGTGTCTGGATCAGTTCCTGATTGGTTTTTTTCAGAGTTTCAATATCTACAATACCTCGCTGGGACTCCTTTGCAGTTTCCACAGATGCCAGGTGAAGCGTTTCCGCATTTTTCTTCAGAAGTTCATTAGTAAAATCCGTAACCTGCCGCTGTGCCTGTGCGGCTTCTGTGGAGTGCGCGATCCCCAGAGCCAGCACCATCTGGCTTTTCCAGAGAGGAATGGTATTTACAATGGTTGTCTGGATCTTCTCGATCATCGTCGTATCATTGTTCTGGATCATGCGGATCTGCGGTGCAGTCTGCATGGAAATGGTTCTGGTAAGCTCCAGATCATGAAGTTTTTTCTCAAAGCGGTCACATTTGCTTTCCAGATCATTGGCAGCCTGTGCATCTTCCGGGAGTCCGCTTGCCGCTGCCTTCTGATGCAATTCATTAAGCTTTCCCTCCCTGACTTCCTTAAGCTTCTTTTTACCCGCAAGAATGTACATGGAAAGTTCTTTAAAGTATGCAAGGTTCTGCTCATACATTTTGTCCAGCACGGCAGAATCTTTCATCAGACGCATCTGGTGCTGCTCCAGAGCTTCCGTGATCTTCGTCACATTTCCCTCGGCCTTTGTGTAACGGTTTTTCAGAGTTTCCACCTTCGCTGTCTGTTTTTTGAAAAAGCCGAAAAATCCCTTTTCCTCTGTGGCATCAAAATCCTTCAATTCTCCTACCACATTTGCAAGAAGCTCCCCAGTCTCCCCAAGATCCTGTGTCTTCACATTTACCAGCGCTGCATCAGAAAATCTGCCATCTTTTTCTGAGTGCCGGCTCCGTACTGCAGGATCTGGTTTGTATTTTCAATATCGATCTTTGCTGCAAAATCTTCTACGATTTTCTGTTCCTGGGGAGATAACACCGGTTCCTCTGCTGCAGGCTCCTGGGGTTTCTCCGGTTCTTTTTTTGTAATTTCTTCTTTTTCTTCCGTGAGATCCGGTTCCAGAGTCAGTACCGGTGCTTCTACCTCAAAGTCTTTAAATTCTTCTCCCATAAGCATTCTCCTTGATCAGCTGTACCTTCCGGCAGATATCTGTATTCCAGCTTCTTATCTGCTCGTTGTACTTATTTCATTTCCGCATTCTGTTTCATTTTTTCGAAATCATCCTCTGTCAGCCCCTCCTGTGCCAGAACCGTATGCAGCACAGAAATATCGGTGGATACATCCCATGCGGTATCCCGGAATATGGAATCCAGAAGTTTCTCAAAAGCAATATTCAGTGTATCAATGGTTTCTTCAATTTCTTTCTTGGAAGCAGTGATATTCTCGCCCTGTACAGGCTGTCCATCCATATCCTCATAAGCATCCAGAAGCTTCACAGTCATGGCAGATAGTAGTCCATCATTTTCTTAAGATCCGGAATCACCTCCGGATGCTCTCCTGCACGCTCAAAAATTTTCTGAACGATCATTTCCATCCTGGAAATCTTTGCAGAAATTTCTTCTCCGGGAATGGCGTCATTGCTCTTACGGATCTTTACCAGAAATTCATTTCCTTTTCTCAGGACTTCCTGGACTTCCGGACTCATATTATCCTCCAGCTGAACCTTAGGATCCGCTTCCTGTTCACGAAGCTCCAACTGCTTCTGTGTTTCCAGATACTGCTGATAGGTCTCATTGCTGGTGATCAGACAGGTTCCCTGCTCATCCACATGACCTTCCAGAAACCAGCCCTTCTGGATCATTCTGCTGATATCTTTTTTTACAAATTTCTCGTTCTTTCCTGCTGCCTGGGCAAGCTTCTGAAAATTACAGTAGGTGTGATCTCCCAGCGCACGGATATACTTCTGGAAACGTCCCAGTCTTCCGAGGCGGCTTGTTCCTGCTCCCAAAAGAGCACCGCCACCTGCTGCGCCTGCACACATCACTCCAAGCACACCTGCTGCAAGTGCACCGCTGTGTCCAATGCCCATCCAGATCAGAAGCACCATGGCTCCAGCCCCATACCACTTAAAAGTATCCCACCGGAAACTGCCATCATCATGCCTTTGAGATTCTCACCGGTAGTCTTTCCGTAGAGCAGTTCCGTCTGTTTTCTTGCAGCCTGCTGCTTTGCTTTTCTGTTTCTTCCGTAATAAGGACTCTGGTATGTATAGCTTTTCTTACGGAATTCCGGATCAGCACCCGGATCAAACACGGAATTCATCGCATTTTTCAGCGCTTCGCTTCCGGAATCAATGGCCTTATTTACTGTCTGGTTGATCGTATGGCTTAATTCGTGATAGCTGTTTGAATTCACTGCATTATCTACAATATCCTGAATCTTTTTTCCAAGGTCTTCAAATTCGTGATTGTCCATTTTTCCCTCCAGTCCATAGATAATTTTTATTATATCGAAATCATATTAAAATTACAAGCAAATGAAAAAAAGGAACAAAAAACTATTGAAGTCATCACGTAAAAGTTTTACAATGGTAAAAAGTAAAAATTGTAAACGGAGGAATCGTTATGGAAAAAAAGAACATCGACTGGTCCAGCATCGGATTCGCTTACATGCCAACCGACTACAGATACGTGTCTAATTTTAAAGATGGAAAATGGGATGAAGGTGCTTTAAGCACAGACCCTAATATCGTACTCAACGAGTGTGCTGGTGTGCTTCAGTATTCTCAGAGTGTATTCGAGGGTCTGAAGGCATACACAACAGAAGACGGACATATCGTTACTTTCCGTCCTGACCTGAACGCAGAGCGTATCGCTGCATCTGCGGCAAGACTTGAAATGCCGGTATTCCCGAAGGAAAGATTTATCGACGCTGTTGAGCAGGTTGTTAAGGCAAATGCCGCATGGGTTCCGCCATATGGTTCCGGCGCAACACTTTATCTTCGCCCGTACATGTTTGGTTCCAACGCCGTGATCGGTGTTAAACCTGCTGACGAATATCAGTTCCGTATCCTTACAACACCGGTTGGTCCGTACTTTAAAGGCGGCGCCAAACCGATCACGATCCGTGTCAGCGACTATGACCGTGCCGCACCTTGCGGAACCGGTAACATCAAGGCTGGCCTGAACTACGCGATGAGCCTTCATGCTATCGTAGATGCTCACAAACAGGGATTTGATGAGAACATGTACCTCGACCCCAAGACTCGTACAAAAGTTGAGGAGACAGGCGGAGCAAACTTCATCTTCGTTACTAAAGACGGCAAGGTTGTAACACCGAAGTCTGACAGCATCCTTCCTTCCATCACACGTCGTTCTCTGATCTACGTTGCAAAGGAGTATCTTGGACTGGAAGCTGAAGAGCGTGAGGTCTACTTCGATGAGGTTAAAGATTTTGCAGAGTGTGGTCTTTGCGGTACTGCTGCAGTTATCTCTCCTGTCGGAAAGATCAATGATCACGGCAAAGAAATCTGCTTCCCAAGCGGAATGGAAAAAATGGGTCCGGTCATCCAGAAGCTGTATGACACACTGACAGGTATCCAGATGGGACGCATCGAAGCACCGAAAGGATGGATCCACGTAATCGAGTAATTGCCGGATTTTCTTCATTATACATAACATTAAATACAAAAAACAGACCGCCGTATTTTTATCAGTGGTCTGTTTTTTATTATTTTTCATTCTGCTTTATGATCTGCGCTCACATTATCTATCTTTTCTCTCGTATTTCACAAACGCATATTCCAGATCAAAGTATGTCTGTTCTTCACTCTCTGCCGTAATCTCCCAATCCGGGTCCTCATCCAGGTTCGGGAAATACGCATCCGCCTCATATGCAAAATCGATTTTTGTCACATGAGCTACATCACAATACGGAAGCATCTGTTTGTAAATACTGTCTCCGCCGATACAGTACACATCCTCTGCCGGATATTTCTCCACTTCCCTCAGCGCCTCCTCGATACTGTGAACGACCACAGCACCTTTTACCTGATAATCCCTGTTGCCGGAGATCACAATGTTGGTTCTGTTTTTCAGAGGAAGTCCGTTTGGAAAAGACTCCAGTGTTTTTCTTCCCATAACAACCACTTTTCCTGTAGTTTCCTCACGGAACATCTTCATATCTGCCGGAATACTTACCAGAAGTTCATTATTTCTTCCGATTCCCCAGTTTTTATCTGCTGCAACAATAATATTCATTCTTTCTTCCTTCTTTATGCAATTATATCTGCAATGGGAATATTTTTGATCTGTGGCCATGTCTCATAATTCTCCACGATCAGATCATCGGTGGTGAATTTATAAAAATCCTTTATCTCCGGATTCAGTTTTACTGTCGGTGCAGGATACGGTTTTCTGGAGATCAGTTCTTTAATTACCGGAATATGACGATCATAAATATGGCAGTCTGCGATCACATGAACAAGCTCTCCGGCTTCCATATCGCAGGCCTGTGCGATCATCATGAGAAGAAGAGAATACTGACACACATTCCAGTTGTTTGCAGCCAGGATATCCTGAGATCTCTGGTTCAGCACCGCATTGAGGACCAGCTTGTCTTTTCCGGGTTCCTTGGTTACATTGAAAGTCATGGAATAGGCACATGGGTAAAGATTCATCTCATAGAGATCCTGATGTACATAAATATTGGTCATGATTCTTCTGCTGTACGGATTGTTCTTAAGATCAAAAAGAACTCTGTCTACCTGATCCATCATTCCCTCTTTATACTGATGCTTCACACCTAACTGATAGCCGTAGGCTTTTCCGATGGAGCCGTTCTCATCTGCCCAGCTGTCCCAGATGTGGCTGTGAAGATCATGGATATTATTGGATTTTTTCTGCCAGATCCATAAAATCTCATCCATGGCACTCTTTAACGCTGTTTTTCTTAAAGTCAGTGCCGGAAATTCCTTCCGGAGATCATAACGGTTCACAACACCAAATCTCTTGATGGTATAAGCCGGAGTTCCATCCTCCCACACAGGACGTACCTTCTCACCCTCTGTGCTGGTTCCGTTTTCTATGACATCTTTGCACATGTCAATGAATATATTATCTGCAAGACTCATTTGTTGATTTCCTCCTGTAATTTTCTTCTGTTCGATCCCGGGCCGCTTTTTTCTTAAAAATGCCCCTGAAATTTATTTCATATTCTAACACATTTCACCCCTTACTGTCCACTTCCCCTTTAACCTCCTGTCCCATTGTTACTGTTTTGTTACTGTTTTTCCTTTTCCCTGTCCTTTTTCTGTATTTTTCTGGACTTTTCCATGCGGGAGTGCTATATTAAGAGCCATGAAAATACTGATTACATTATTAAAACCTTTTTCTTTTGCACCTGCGATCCTGATGATGTACGTGATCTACTCTTTTTCCGCACAGACCGGAGATGTTTCCGGTGCCCTGAGCTACAAGGTCAGCTATCAGATCGTAGAAACCAAAAACGAAATATTAGCTTCCGGCAAAGTCCCGGAACAGCTTTCCCAGGAAGCTGCCGGTATCGAATTTTATGTCCGTAAGGCTGCTCACATGACAGAATATTGCCTGCTGGCCATATCTATTTCATTCCCTCTCTATGTATACGGAGTTCGGGGAATCTGGCTGATGCTCCTTGCCGGATTTGTATGTGTGGGATTTGCCGGACTGGATGAATACCACCAGTCTTTTGTAGACGCCCGCGGACCTTCCGTGAGGGATGTAGGAATCGACAGCTGCGGAGCAATGATCGGAATTTTGCTGGTGCAGGCATTCTGTTGGTCTACCTTACATACCCCCAGCAGAAAAAAATCTCGAAAAAAACGCAGAAACACGCAGAGACGCAGATAACTGTTTTGTGATCTGCCTGATCAAAAAAAACGGAACATACATAAGGATTTTTTCGCCTTATGATGTTCCGTTTTTGCTATTACTAATTGTCATATCTCAGCAAGCGTTTTACTCTCACCTGCATCCGGTTTTATTTTTCGTCTTTTTCATCCGGTGCATCATCCAGATTTTCCGTGAGATGCGCCCGCTCCGCAATTGACATTTTTTTCTTTTCCGATATTTCCGGATTTTGAGCAGCATTCTCCGACGCTTTTTTCGCTGCTGCTTCTTCCAGCTCATGTTTCTGTGCGCCAGCCTTTGCAAGATTACGGATTGCCATGATCAGAAGCACTGCTCCGATCACAACAAAAATACCTCCCGCTGCCAGAAATACCACACCAGAATCCTCTGCTCCGCTTATGACACTGGCACAGAGACGATATCCTGTATACACAAGATAGCCTCCGGCAAAGATCCACAGAAGACTGCTTCTTGTGGAAGGATTTCCCTGTCCGGAATTCTTTTCCTCAGCAGTTTCCTGCTGCAGCTCTTCCTTATTTTCTCTTTTCTGTTCTTCCATGATGTATTTCTGTCCTTTCTGATATCCTTATATTTCTCTATTTGTCAGATATCTTTTCCCTGTCAGCTTCTGTTTTTTCCTTCTCTTCAGTTTCTTCTTTTACAAGTCTTCCATAAAGCTTTGTCATTTTATAAATCTTCTGAATAATTGTTTCATTAAGCTGGCCTTTTTTCATACGCCACTTCCAGTTGTCACCAAGAGTTGACGGTTCATTGATCCTTGCCTCATTTCCAAGGCAGAGATAATCCTGTACCGGGATCACACAGCGATCTGCAACACTGGACATCGCCGCACGTATCATACTCCACACTGCCGCAGTCTCATGCTTGCCCTCACAGCCAATATAGGCCCTGGCAAAATTCCGGTCATGCTGGCTCAAATTGCGGAACCATCCTTTTGTTGTCTCATTGTCATGAGTACCTGTGTAAACAATGCAATTCCTCTCATATCTGTGCGTCAGATACGGACTGTCCTCATTCTCGTCAAAAGCAAACTGCAATACCTTCATTCCCGGGAATCCGGATTCTTCCACCATCTCGATCACACTGTCTGTAAGGAGGCCAAGATCCTCTGCGATCACATCCAGCTTTCCAAGATTCTTTTCAAGCGCACGGAACAGATCCATTCCCGGTCCCTTTTCCCAGTGACCAAACTCCGCAGTTTTATCTCCGTACGGAATGGAATAATACTCATCAAAGCCTCTGAAATGGTCAATCCTTACCACATCATAAAGCTTCATACAATTTGCCATTCGGCGTGTCCACCATGCATAGCCTGTTTTCTTGTGATATTCCCAGTCATAAAGCGGATTTCCCCAGAGCTGCCCCGTTGCGGAAAAAGCATCCGGCGGGCATCCGGCAACGCCAATCGGAATATTTTCCTTATCAAACTGGAACAATTCCGGCTGTGCCCAGGCATCCGCACTGTCAAACGCAACGTAGATCGGGATGTCTCCGATCATCTCCACTCCCTTGTCATTTGCATAAGCTTTCAGTGCTGTCCACTGTTTAAAAAAGCAGAACTGCTGGAAACAGTAAAATCTCACTTCTTTTGCAAGCTTCTCTCTTTCTTCAGCCAATGCAGCTTTTTCTCTGTTTTTGAGTTCCGTAGGCCACTCGATCCAGCTGATCCCATTCAGACTGTCCTTGATTGCCATATACAGGCTGTAATCTTCCAGCCAGGCAGCATTTTCTTTTACAAACTTCCGGTACTCCTGATCTGTCTCACAGTCATAATTTTCAAAGGCTTTTCTCAAAAGCCGAAATCTGGAATTATAAATCTTCTCATAATCCACATAGCTCTCGTTTGTACCCCAGTCACAGTCCTCGCAATCACTTTTATCCAGATATCCCTCTTTTACAAAAGCCTCCAGATCAATAAAATACGGATTTCCCGCAAAGGTAGAAAAAGACTGGTATGGTGAATCCCCATATCCAGTGGGTCCAAGAGGAAGGATCTGCCAGTATTTCTGTCCTGCTCTTGCCAGCTGGTCTACAAACTCATATGCTTCCTCAGAAAAGCATCCGATCCCATATCTCGATGGAAGACTGGATACCGGAAGTAAAATCCCACTTGCTCTCATAATTTACGAATCCTCCTGTTTTCTCAGTAGTTGCGCCCTCTCACAGATGTCTGCAGGAGCACTCAGGTTTATATTATATCACTCTGTCACAGAGCGTTCAAAGTCCTTTTTTGCAGATATATGTAAATATATCATGATAAACCTTTTCCCTGTCTTTCTCATTCAGGATCTCGTGGCGCATTCCCGGATATAATTTTCCCCGGACATCCCGGTATCCTGCACAACGCATGGCACGGACAGCTTCGCAAACTGTCTCACATTTCCCATGCAGGGATCCTCCGCCCCACTGACAAACAGCACCGGCATTTCCGGCTTTGTACACTTCCAGTGCTTCACATCATAGGCTCTTTTCATCAGGTCAAAAAAGTGCCAGATATGCATCATCCGTGAAGGTAAATCCACAGTATTCTGAATCCGAATAATCCTGCACAACCTGCGGATCAGAGCAGATCCAGGAAAACGGTTTTTTCTTTTTGAAGCGCATTGCATAGCTTCCAAAAGACATCATCTCGATCAGACCCGCACTGTGTTTAGGCCCGAAAACAGTTTTTCCCGCCTTTGCCAGAGCTACTCCAACCGGACGAAATGCATTATAGCTGGGTGAACCGCAGACGATCAGCATATCCATACAGCTGTCATGATGAGCTGCATAGGCACGGACTGCCAGGGATCCCATGCTGTGTCCGAAAAGAATCAGCGGAATACCCGGAAAATGATCCTTGATCAAGCAGTTCACCGTATGGATATCCTGCAGCATGGCATCCGCCCCGCCACCGTACATATACCCAAGATCCTCTTTACTGCGTACGCTTTTCCCATGGCCACGGTGATCATGTATCACACTTATATATTTTCGCTCTGCCATATATTCCATAAAAGGAATGTAGCGTTCCTTGTACTCGCTCATTCCGTGAACGATCTGTATGATCCCACGGTATTTCTCATTACGTTCCAGCTCCGGCACTACTGCCAGGCAGGAAATTTCCAATCCGTCTGCTTTTGAAGGAAACGAATACTGAATTGTCCGTAACATATATTTCACCTCACCTATTCTGCTGCATAAAGCGGGCATTCGCATTCCGCTTTGTCACCTGTACTCAACCACTTTTCTATGTCTTTCAGGTTACTATTCACCGGTAATATTCCTCACGGAGTGAACATTAACACTTTTAGTATATCATAACACAGGGGGTTTCTCAAACAGTAAACCTATGATATAATCGTTACGGTAACACAGGGTGATGCTGTTTGCCCGCAAATACAAACAGATAGTCCCTGACTTACCCACCCGAAAACCAGAATGACTTATCGTAAGGAGGAATAATGAATACAGAAGACAATAATGATTTTTATGACGACGAGCTCTCCAGATCATTGATCTCCAATGATTTTGAAGACGACACTCCCCACAGAAAGAAAAAAAGCAAAAAGCCTCTCGTGATCTGTCTGATCATCCTTCTGATCGCTGCCGCAGCCGGCGGAACCGCCTGGTATATGATGCAGCGCCATAAACCGGTAGAAGCCACAGAAGAATTTCTCACAGGCATGCAGAACATGGATTTTACCACAATGGAGAACCTTCTCCAGAGTCATGATCTCAGTGCTCTGGATGATGCAGATATCCGGGATTCTGCTTACACAGATTTCTTCACTACCGTCAACAAAAAAATGACCTACAAGATCACCAAAAACAAATTTGACATCCAGAATGGAACTGCCAGGATAACGGTTCACATGAAATATATTGACGGAACCAATATCTATGCAGCAACCATTCAGGAATACACCCGTAAGATTGCTGTCGCAGCCTATGCCGGAAAAGAAATGACACAGGATGATATCCAGGAAATGCTCGCTGCACTTCTTGCCGAAAATGCTTCCACAGCTGATGAGAAATACAGTGAGATCGATATCACCTATCCTCTGATCAAAATCGGCAGCGACTGGAAGATCGTTTCTCTGGATGACACCACAGTCAAAGTTATGTGCGCAAACTTCAAAAGCGTAAAAGACGAGATATCATCCCAGCTTACGGATGACAGCACAGATAGCAGTTCTGCCGCTGCTGAGGATTCTTCCACCCCAGGCAGCACGGCCTCTGCTGAAGGCACAAGTGCATCCATTGATATTACAACTGACAAATTCTCCGTCCGTTTCAAACAGTTTGCGATTTCCAAGGACTACGGCGGAAATCCCTGTCTGATGATCTACTACGACTATACAAACTCCGGTGATTCCCAGTCCAGTGCATTTGTAGACTTCACCCTGCAGGCTTCTCAGAACGGGGAAGCTCTGGAAGGAACTTATCCGGAAGCCAGCGATGATGCTGTAGATAACTACATGAGCACCATTGATCCCGGAAAGACCGTCACTGTATGCCAGGTATTTCTTCTGAAGGATACTACCAGTGATGTAACGCTTCAGGGCAAAGAAACTCTGAATGTAAGCGGTGGACAGACAACCTCTCAGGTTCTGAAGCTGAAGTAAGATATCTGAATTGCCGGGCGGATATTTACGATCCAAATTCGATAAACCGGAAATTTACATTTTATCTTGCATATGAAAGAAAAACGAAATTTCTCCTCCATGATTTTTTCATGGCTGGCAGAAATTTCCGTTTTTCTTTTTCTCATTCCTGTGTATATTTTTTTTGATTCTATGAAAAACTATTTCCTGTATAACGAAAGGATGGTGACTTATGTCAAATAAATGTCTGCAGTACTTCACCCTGACCATTGCTGTGGTCGGTGCCATAAACTGGGGTCTGATCGGCTTCTTTAATTTTAATCTGGTAGCATTTCTGTTCGGAAGCATGAGCTGGCTCTCCCGGATCATCTACGGACTTGTAGGCTTATGCGGGCTTTATCTTCTGACCTTCTATACTCTGATCGACCAGGGTGAAACAACTGAATAAGCTACGCAGTAACACATAACACGAAAAATCCTCTGCTGCATAAAAATAAAGCAGAGGATTTTTTCGCAACAAAAAAGAACTCTGATCATCCTCAGAGTTCCGAAGAGCGATAGACGGGGCTTGAACCCGCGGTCTCGACCTTGGCAAGGTCGCGCGTTACCAACACGCCACTATCGCACAAGCGGTGATGGGAATCGAACCCACGTATCCAGCTTGGAAGGCTGGTGTTCTACCATTGAACTACACCCGCAGTTATGAAATTATAAATCTTCATCTTTCGATGAGAGCGATAGACGGGGCTCGAACCCGCGGTCTCGACCTTGGCAAGGTCGCGCGTTACCAACTACGCCCACTATCGCATAAGCGGGTGAGATGACGACGA
>ENA-OQAZ01000625-OQAZ01000625.1-human-gut-metagenome-genome-assembly--contig:-NODE-625-length-19225-cov-2.793382_pt1 | contig 19225 bp, 22 predicted proteins | sample MGYA00242737_ERZ504531 | MGnify/ENA primary metagenome ERZ504531 (study PRJEB26092, sample SAMD00036244) | human gut metagenome | host: Homo sapiens | study: EMG produced TPA metagenomics assembly of... | reverse complement strand
CCCCCACCATTTGCCAGCTGGACCATACGAACGGCCTTGGCGGTGTGGGAACCGCGGCTCGAGGTGAACAGCGCCTTGGCAACGCTGAAACGCTCATTCGAAACCTTGGCAGCTTTATGCGCCGCATGCCTCATATATCAACACTCCTTGCGGATTACTTCAACCACAGCAGGCTTATGACCGCGTGGTTACAGAACCGTCACGGAAGCTCAGGCTACACCGACACCGGGATATCGCAGTCATCATCGCCACGTCATGGTTCCGAAAAGCGGTCATCACCACGCACAATCCGACCATCTGACTACCCTAGGTTGTCATGACGAACACTGTGACCATTCCTTCCAACGTGCTTCCGGAAGACGGACGTTTCGGCTCAGGGCCGACCAAAATCCGCCCGGAGCAAATCCAAGCGCTCGATAAGGGACGCCCGTATCTTCTGGGAACCTCCCATCGACAGACCCCCATCAAGCAGGTGGTCGGCTCAATCCGCGAAGGACTGTCCGAATTCTTCCAGATTCCCGATGGCTACGAAGTGGTGCTGGGCAACGGCGGAGCCAGCGCGTTCTGGGATATCGCCTGCGCCTCGCTGATCACCCGCAAGGCCGCATTCGGCACGTACGGCTCATTCAGCTCGAAGTTCGCCAAGTCAGCGCAATCCGCACCGTTCCTTGAGGAGCCGGAGATTTTCGCAGGAGAGCCGGGAACATATCGCCTGCCTGAACTCACGGAATACGTGGACACTTATTGCTGGGCCCACAATGAGACTTCCACCGGCGTTGCCGCACCGATCAAACGCATCGCAGGCACCAAGGAGCAGGGTGCGCTCACGTTGATCGACGCCACCAGTGGCGCCGGCGCGCTGCCGGTCGACATCAGCCAGACCGACGCTACTATTTCTCGCCGCAAAAAGCTTTCGGATCCGATGGCGGACTATGGATTGCCGTACTCTCCCCCGCTGCAATCGAACGCGCCTACGGCATCGCCAAAAGCGTGGATCTTCCGGCGCACGCCGCTGGATTCCTCCGTTCCTTTCCCTGACTTCGGCCATCGAGATTCCCGCAAGGATCAGACGCTCAACACGCCGGCAGTGGCAACGCTGATCATGCTGGAAAACCAGGTTCGTTGGCTCAACGACAACGGTGGGCTCGCCTGGCTTCGGCCGCTGCGCAAGGTCTGCGTCCCTGCTGTACCAGTGGGCGGAGAAGTCCGATTCGCCTCCCCGTTCGTAAACGACAGGAACGCGCGCTCCAACGCCGTGGTCACCATCGATATCAACGATGGCATCAATGCATCCCAAGTGGTGGCGGCATTGCGCGAAAACGGCATTGTGGACACCAACGGATACCGTAAGCTCGGCCGAAACCAGCTTCGCATCGGCGTGTTCCCGTCCGTGGAACCCAGCGATGTGGATGCGCTCACCCGCTGTATCGACTACGTGGTGGAACATCTCTGATGCAAGGTAAGGTGTGGCGATATGAAGATTGCTCCGATTATTGATCCCAGCGTGAGGAAACCTTCGCCGAAACCGGTGCGCGTCGACCTACGCAAGGTATTCATGTTTGGCACCGCGCTATGGGCCATCGCTTTGGTGGTCTGCATCGTACTTATCGCATTCGGCATCGACGCGGAACGCGCGCAAACCGTCTGCGAAGCGGGTACGGTCATCGGCGTGCTCATGCTGGTTTGGGAGCATTTCGACCGTTGGGATTATCGCCGTCTTGGCGAGTAATCGGCAATATACCCCCGAAAAATCCTCAAAAAAATATGATGCCCGTCTCGCCTTATCGAAAGCGAGACGGGCATCGCATTATCTCCATTTGAGATATTTGCAACATCTGCCGAATGTCTTACATCATTCCCCGCCCAACGGCAGCACCAAGGCGAACGTGCTTCCCTGCCCCGGGCTGCTCCACACCGACGCGGAACCATGGTGGGTCAACGCAACATGCTTGACAATCGCAAGTCCCAAACCAATGCCGTCACCGGAATGCTCATTCTGATTGCTGCCGCGATAGAACCGTTCAAAAAATACGGTTCTGTTCGCCGATGGCGATGCCGTTGCCTCGATCGAGAACACTGATTACCGCTTCCGTATGCTCCTCATTGGCTTTGGCGACGACATTCACCGTAGAACCGTCTTTTGAATACGTAATCGCGTTTTCAATCAATTTTGCGAGCGCCGCCTGAATCTGATCGGCTTCGCCATTGATGCATAGCGATTCGTCACCGCCGGTCACGATGGTGATGCCGCGTTGCGCAGCCATATCGAGATGCGCCTGCACCACGGCTTGTACCTGTTCCATCACGTTGATGCGATTGTCGGCGGTCGGCAGGATTGGCTCCTGCGCTTTGATCAGCAGCAGCAGATCGGAAATCATATGCTCAAGACGGGAACAGGATTGACGCAGCTGCGTGGCGTTGCGTTCGACGTCCTGTTGGCTGGCACCGCCCCGTTCCACAATGTCCGCCAGCTGTTCCAATGATTGCGTCGGCTCAAGCAATTGTTCGGAAACGTTGGTGATGAACGAATCGCGCACCTGCGAGAATCGTACGCTTTCGCTCACATCGCTGATGAGCACAACCATGAGATTCTCATTGAGTTTGCCGACGATGATTTTCAGCCAGTTGGGTCGGGAAACGGTTGCGCCGGAAGTATTGGGGTTTGACTGCCCTATCAGTGCCTGGCGCGCGATTTCACGTGTGGTTGGTTTGCCTGCCTTCGGCACTTGCTGGGCGACATATTGGGTGGTGGTGGTCAAATCAAATTGTTTGTTGCCGCCACAGGAACGCACCTCATGCACTGCGCGAAGCACGGTCTCTTCCGCGATGGCATCATCGCGCACCACGCCAAGCGCATACGCCGACGGGTGCGCGCGAATCACTTCGTCATGCTCGTCAACTACGACGGATGCCAACGGCAGCATGGAAAGCAACGCGTTGGTGGCATCATCCAATGTGTCGTCATCGGCATCATGCTCATCATCGTCGTTGCGGTGCGTCAGCGAACGCCACCACGAACCCAAAGATTCAACCATGGTTTCATTGTTGCACACTCTTGAGGCTCCCCAACTCGCGACACCACCGCTCGTTCGTGAACACAAGGTGAACGCGTTGGTGAACTTTGACGGAACAACACGAGCAGTGGTTACGAATATGGCGTTTGTCTAATAGACTTGTGAGAGGTTATATCGAACCCAGATATATATGAAGCATTGAAAGGCAAGTCACATGCGCGTTATTTTCAACGAGGAGCTCAAGGCTGTTGCCGATGATCTCGACCACATGGTCAAAGGCGTGCGCAAGGCGATCAACGGTGCCGGCGACGCGCTGCTGAACCAGAATCTTGAAGCCGCCCAGGCGTTATCGACGGCGACATCGAAATCGATGCCCTCGAAGCCAGCGTTGTCGACCAGTGCGTGAAGCTGCTGGCCAAGCAGAACCCGGTTGCCACCGATCTGCGCGTGGTTGTTTCCACCATGCGTTTGGCCACCACCTTCGAACGTATGGGCGATCTGGCCCGTCACATCGCCGAAGCCGCCCGCCGCACCTACCCGGCTTCCCCGCTGCCGGCCGAAGCCCAACCGCTGTTCGCCGAAATGCAGGCGTTCCTGAACGACGTCGCCGACCAGACCGTGGCCATGCTGTCTGACCGCGACACCAAGACCGCCGAACAGATCATCATCAACGACGACAAGCTCGACGAACTGCACAAGAAGACCTTTGAACTGGCTCAGTCCGCGGATTGGGCTGGCACCAACCAGCAGCTCATCGACGTGGTGCTGATCGGCCGCTTCATGGAGCGTCTTGGCGATCACGCCGTGTCCGCGGCTCGCCGCGTGGTGTACATCGTCTCCGGTTTCGACCCGTCCAAGGAGCCGACCCGCGACGAAGACACCGACATCGCCTGATTTTTTTCTTGCGATCTTCTTTTTCATCTTCTTTTTGAGAAGGCGGCTTCCGTTCCCCACTGAAGCCGCCTTCTTGTTTTGTTTTTGCAATCTTTCAGCACGAATCGTCAAGCACTATCTCCCGCATTATTTCACTTTCGTCAAGCCGTAAGAAAAATTAAACAATCTGTCTATTTTTTGCCCATATACTTTTACGCAATGTCGCGGCACAATATGTGCAGTGACATCCAAAGGAGGCAGTCATGTATTATTCCAACGGCAATTACGAAGCATTCGCCCGACCGAAGAAACCCGAAGGCATGGACAGCAAGAACGCGTACATCATCGGCACCGGCTTGGCCGCACTCACCGCAGCCTGTTACCTGGTGCGAGACGCGCAAATGCCGGGCAGCCACATTCACGTATTCGAAAAGGACGCGGTTCCGGGAGGCGCCTGCGATGGCGCAAATATTCCCGGCGTTGGCTATGTGATGCGCGGCGGCCGTGAAATGGACAACCATTTCGAAGTGATGTGGGACATGTTCCGTTCCATTCCATCCATCGAAACGGAAGGCGTTTCCGTACTTGACGAGTATTACTGGCTGAACAAGGAAGATCCCAACTTCTCGCTCTGCCGCTCCACGAAAGCGCGCGGCGTTGACGCAGGCACGAACGGCAAATTCAATCTGTCAGACAAAGCCTCGATGGAGATCATGAAATTGTTCTTCACGCCGAATGAGGAACTGTACGGCAAGAAAATTTCTGATTATTTCGACGATGAGGTCTTCAATTCGAATTTCTGGATGTACTGGCGCACTATGTTCGCCTTTGAAAATTGGCATAGTGCGTTGGAAATGAAGCTGTATATTCGTCGATATATTCATCATATTGGCGGATTGCCGGACTTCAGTGCGTTGCGTTTCACCCGTTACAACCAGTATGAGTCGATGATTCTGCCGATGATCAAGTATTTGGAAGGATTCGGCGTGCAGTTCCACTACAACGTGAAAGTGGAGAATGTCGATTTCAAGATTGGCGGAGGCATGGGACCGGTACGTTCGCATACCGGCACCGGTCAAGACACGATTTTGAAGAAGCAGGCTGAATCCGGCGTGTTCGTACGCAACCCGTACAGTTCGCCAACCAAGAAAATGGCTACGCGCATCGACCTGACCGAAGCGGATGGCACCGCGCGAAGCATTGATTTGGGCGAAAACGACTTGGTGTTCATCACCAATGGTGGCTGCGTGGAAAACTCGACCATGGGCTCGCAAACCGAAGCGGCCGCATGGGCTCCGGAAATCAAGCCCGGCGGCGGCTGGGACATGTGGCGTCGCATTGCCAAGCAAGACCCAAGTTTCGGTCACCCGGACGTGTTCTGCGGCGATCCGGAGCATTCGAAGTGGATGAGCGCACCGTGACCACGCTTGACATGGAAATTCCGCCGTATATTCAGAAGATCTGCAAGCGCGACCCGTTCACCGGCCATGTGGTGACCGGCGGCATCGTAACCGTTGAGGATTCCAACTGGCTGATGAGCTGGACGTTGAACCGTCAACAGCAGTTCCGCGACCAGCCGAAGGACCAGCTGAGCATATGGGTGTACGGCCTGTTCCCCGACAAGCCTGGCAACTATGTGAAGAAGCCGATGCGGGAGTGCACTGGCGAGGAGATCTGCGAGGAATGGCTCTACCATATGGGCGTGCCAGTCGAAAAGATCGAGGATCTGGCCAAAAACCACGCGAACACGGTTCCGGTGATGATGCCATACATCGACGCGTTCTTCATGCCGCGTTCCGCCGGCGACCGCCCCGACGTGGTGCCTGATGGTGCCGTGAATTTCGCCTTCCTCGGACAGTTCGCCGAAACCCCGCGCGACACGATCTTCACCACCGAATATTCGATGCGAACCGGCATGGAAGCGGTGTACACCTTGTGCGATGTGGACCGTGGCGTGCCGGAAGTGTGGGGTTCGGTCTACGACGTACGCAACCTGCTCAACGCCACGGTAATGCTGCGTGACGGCAAGCCGATTACCGACATGAAACTCAACCCCATTGAAAAGACCGTGTTGAAACAGATTCTGAAGAAGCTCGATTCCACCGATATTCCGATGTTACTTAAGGAATACGGCGTAATCTGAGCCGATTGCGATTGACGTCCGTCTGCCGCACATCCCATGTTCCGTATTCCATCCGGCAGACGGACGTAATAACCCAACAAAGATACCGGACGCAAAAAGGTGGAAACCCACATACTGTGGATTTCCACCTTTTCATATACGTTCCGTACGATTGAACGCGATTACCTGCGTATCAATCGCAACAAACTCACTTCTGGCCCTGGGCGGCGACAGCGGCGGCACCAGCAGCGGCGGCTTCCGGATCCAGATACTCGCCACGCGGCTTGATCGGCTTGAAGTTCTCGTCCAGCTCGTACAGCAGCGGCATTGCGGTCGGGATGTTGACCTTGGCGATCTCCTCTTCGGAGAGGTTGTCGAGCATCTTCACGATGGCGCGCAGGGAGTTGCCGTGAGCGGCGATCAGAACGGTCTTGCCAGCCTTCAGCTCCGGCTCGATGTCGGACTTGAAGTACGGCTCAACGCGCTTGACCACGTCGGCAAGGCATTCGGCTTCCGGAACCGGATCGCCGGTGTAGCGCGGATCGTTGTTCTGCGCATACTCGTCGTTCGGATCGATCTCCGGCGGCGGAGTGGCGTAGGAACGGCGCCACAGCATGAACTTCTCGTCACCGTACTCCTGACGGATCTCGGTCTTGTTCTTGCCCTGCAGAGCGCCGTAGTGACGCTCGTTCAGACGCCAGCTGCGCTGAACCGGAATCCACAGACGATCCGCCTCATCCAGAGCCACGTTGGCGGTGTTGATGGCGCGACGCAGCATCGAGGTGAAGACAATATCCGGAAGGACATTCTTCTCCTTGAGCAGACGACCGCCATTCTTGCTTCCTCGACACCCTGCTCGGTCAGCGGGACGTCGACCCAGCCGGTGAACTGATTGGTTTTATTCCATGCGCTCTGTCCATGACGGAGCAGTACTAGTTTGTAAGTCATACCTGCCAGTCTACCGCCTAGCACGCCCAACACAACCGTCGATGACGATTATTTGGTTACGTTCATGCAACAATTTTCATTCTGTTGCATGCCGTTTGCATCATCAGGCAATCGCCGGTGCTCAATGACGAAATCGTAAATGCAGGATGCAGCTACGCCATGAAACCGGCCTGACAGGCATTGAGCACGAACGCGCCGGCTGCGACCAACGAGGTCATCGAGCACAATGGCAACGCCCGACGCCACTGGTCATGCCGGACGGCCGCGACGGCACGAGTAGCAATCGCCACACACCCTGCGATGGATACGAACGCCGCAAGGCTCATCCAATCGGCGTTTCCCCACGACCAGTCACCGCATATGCCATATTCCGTGCATGAACGGTCGCGATCCACCTCCGCAGGCAGCTTTATGAGCAGATCCAGAAGTTTGGCATACACCGATAATGGCATGGCGAAAACCACCGTCAGACCAGCAGCCCATCCCAGCGCACGCATGCACCAGCATTTGCCCTTCCCATTGCCGATGCGCACCATCAGCGTGCGCTTGCCGTGCGCGGCGTCATCTTCGAGATCGCGCAGGTTATTCACCATCATGACGCTGACGGACAGCAGGCCGCAGATCACCGAACCGGCCACCCCCGTCACGGTGATCGACCCGCTTAGCGCATACTGCGTGCCGAGGCTGGAACCAACCCGAAGAATACGAATGCCGCAAGTTCGCCCAGACCCCGATATCCGTAAGGATGCCGACCGTTGGTATATCCCCAGGCCGCCACCAGACAGGTTGCGCCAAGCGCTATCAGCCACCAGCGACCAGTTATGACGACAGCGACCAGTCCGGCGGCACAGGCGGCTAAAGCAGCGACCGCGGCAGCCAGCAACACGTGACTGGGATCCACTCCGGAAGCGACCAACCGCCGAGGTCCCGCGGCGTCACTGCCTCGTCGGGCGTCCGTGCCGCGTACACCATCGGCATAATCGTTGAGATAATTCACAGCAATCTGCAGACCGACCGCCACCACGGCGCACAACATCGCAACGACCGCAAACCACGGCCGAGAAAACGCACAATACCCCAGCACATCACCAGCATCATGCTCTTCCAGCAATCTTCCCGGAAAAGCTGGGCACGACCGCAGGCCACCCAAAGCCTCCCACCGCCAACTGGCGGCAACGCCGACCAGAACCGGGGCAAGACCCAGCGGCAGCGTTTGAGGGCGAGCCCCACGAATCCAAATCGTCATTCCCATGAACGCCATTCTAGAATCACACTCACGATTCGCATTCCAGCCGCCTACCCGCATTCCAGATTCACAACCTGACCATACTCATTGATATTTCGTCTGTTTCCAGAAATCGATACAATACCGGAGAATGCCCCAGAACGTCACTCATGCGAAATATCATGAAACCCGTGGGATTTCTTTTTTGAAAACATGGAGAGCTTCAATCGCACCCTGCGATTCAGCATCCTCACGCCCACGTATTCTGCGGTAGGCAAGCTGGGTGGTACGAAAGGGATACGGAAAAAGGGCATTCGCGAACGAATGCCCCAAATCTGCGACCAGGTCACAACACTACAGGTCGCAGATTATTCTTGCCGTGCACTGACAAGAAGTCCGATACGGCGCAAGCTTCCGGCCTTACAGACCTGCCTGCTCTGCCACAAAATCACCGAGAGCCGGCATAACCATTTCGCGATGCTTCACATTGCCGAAACCATGGTCGCCATCCTCGATGACCTTGAGCTGCATATTTTCGCCATACACATCCTCGTACCGACGAATATAGTCAACAGGAATGAAATCCTTGGTGCCATGGATGGCAAGCACCTTACCGCGATATCCGCAAGCCATGCCGTAAGGATCGGTACGACCCGCATCCTCCACCATGGCCGGTCCCATGGCAACACCCATAAAGTCAAGATAGCCTTGCTCTTCGATGGCAGACAGAGGCTTACCCTGAATATGCCCACCGGCAATCTCATCAACATACGAAGTGGCCGTAGAACACAGAGCGATCGACTTGGGCTGCCCAGGCACCTTCGGTGCCAACAGCGTGCAAATCACCGCGCCAAGGCTCAGTCCAGCGAAATGCAGATTATCCGGATCGCAGCCGCTCATATGACGAGCCTGCTCCACTACCTGCAAGGCGTCTTCGACATCGCCACTAACGGTGGTATCGAAGAAAGTACCATCACTTTCGCCATGACCAGCACGATCGTAAGTAACGACCACGAGACCACGAGAAGCAAGTTCTCGCGCCATTTGCACGACAAATCCGGAAAAGTCGATGCGATTGCCCCCGAAGCCATGAAAAAGCACCGCCACCGGCGAATGTCCGTCTTCCGAAAAACCTTCCGGCAGATAACGGGTACCTCGTAACGTCAAAGAAGTACCGTCGGCACGTTCCACTGTGAAAACAGCAGGTCCATAACACTCATGATGATTTCCTTATTGGTTTGTAAAACGAATGTTCCGGGCTTCGAACGGAAAAGGGAATTGGGATCAAACCGTTTCGAAGCCCGAAGCGCGATACGCAGGGTGCGTTTACTCAGCAACGACCTGATTACGGGCTGCGAGTTCCTCACGAATAGTGCCGATCTGATCATCGACCTTGTACAGCAGCATCAGCACAGTGCCGATAGCGCAGCAGGCGATCGGAATCCACACGAAGTTGATGTTGATGGCGTTCAGAGCTTGCGCCGTCTGCTCTTGATTAGGCACAAAACCGTTGATTTCCAGCACAAAACTGGAGAGCCAGCCGGCGATGCCCGCACCACAGGTAACACCGATGGCCGCGCAGGAAGTAATCAAGCCCTGGCTACGCACACCGGTCTTCCATTCGCCATAGTCAACCACATCGGCCAACATCACGAAGCCCATGCTTTGACCAGTCTGGAACAATGCCGAAACCGCCATGGATACGAAGATCAGCGGAATGGACATGATCTTGGCACCAACGTACAGACCAAGCAGACCAATAATGCCGAATCCGAAGAACATGATGGCGATATTGCGGTTCTTCATCTTCTTGGCGAAGAACGGAGCAAGAATCATACCGGCAATCATGCCAGCCGAATTGATGCCATTAGCCAAAGAGGAAAGAGTTTCGTTGCCGACGTTGTACTTGAAGAAGTACACGATGGACGAGGCCTTGGTTACCACACCAATGAACATGACAAGGTTGAGGGTGACAAGAATCCACCATGGCCCATTGTGCAGCATGGCCACGAAACTCTTGATGAACGGCGGCTCCTTCTCCTTAGGGGTAAACACACGTTCACGCGTATTGGCAAAAGTCAGCAGCAACAGACCCACGCAGATCACGCCATAGATGATCATGGTGACGGTAAAGCCCAACTGCTGATTGCCACCACCGATCAGGTTGACCAACGGCAGAGTAAGCATACCAGAGGCAATCACGCCGATCTGACCGCCGACATTACGGAAAGCGTTCGCATTGACACGCTCCTGCGTGTTGGTAGTGAGGTTCGGCAGCAGCGCGGTGCACGGCGTGGTCACCGTGACGGCGAGGAAATTCATCATGATGTACGTTACGTACACATAAATCATCTTGATTACGCCGCCGAAGTTCGGCACCGAAAACGCCATGACACCTATGATGCAAATGGCGCACCGAACCACAGGAACCATGGACGCACCTTGCCCCACTTGGTATGCGTTTTATCAATAGCGCACCCACCACCGGACCTGCAACCGCGTCAAGCACACGCACCACCAGGAACAGCGTACCGACAGACAGCAGCTAATGCCGGCCACGTCGGTGTAATAGAACATCATGTACGTGGTGACCACGTTGAACACCAGATTGTACGCGCAATCCGACGCTCCATAGCTGAGCTTCTCCTTAAGGGAGAGCTTAACGTTCGCGTTGTCCACAACAACTCCTTTGTCGAGAATCCCGAACAGCCCGTGCAATACGAGCCATCATGCCATTCGCAGCAACGCGATGACAATGCTTCTTATCCCTGACGGCCGATTCGCACCTGCGCTCATTGCGTATATTGCATTTTCGCCGTCTGATGTCAGAGTAGAGAAAATGAAATGCAAATTCTTGAGATGATAAGGAAATTTCTTTCTTGCAAATGTCAATATACAGCAGATAAACAGCAATTATCATGCACTCCAACACAATGATTACACTGCATAGCAATCATTAGAAGAAATTTCTCTACTATACTGCTATCATGACACTGTCTTCATCGCAAACCAATATGCGTACCGCCAGTCAACGACCGAAGCTGTCGCACATCGCCAAACTTGCGAACACCACGCCATCCACCGTCTCCAAAGTCATCAATGGACGTTCCGGATCTCCGACGAAACACGGCAACGCATTGAAGCGCTGCTCAAAGACATGGAATACAGCAAACCGCCAGTCAAACACGCGCTGTCCACAACCATCATGTTGGTGCTCGAATCCATGGACAACCCATGGGTGCTCGACATCATGCAAGGAGCCACCGACACCGCCGTCAAACGAAGCATGACCGTGACCATCTGCGCGAAAAACGCCTCCGATGGCATCCTCAACGACACCTACCGGCAAGCAATCCGTCGAGCCAGACCCAAAGTAGTGATTTTCGACAACGCCTACGTGCCAATGCGAGATCGAACGCTTTGCCAAGAACTTGGAGCTCGATATGCGGTAGTCGACCCATCCGGAACACCATGCAAAGATTGTATGGACGTGCGCATCGACAATTGGACAGGCGGATTCGAAATCGGCAGCCATCTTATTAACTTAGGACACCGCCAATTCGCGGCAATTACCGGCCAATGTCCACCACCTGCTACCCCGCCAGATTGGCTGGATTTCGTGCGGCACTAGCACAGCATGACATCGTTCTCAACGACACTCAAGTGCGAGAAGGCGACTACTGGTCGGAAAATGCACGCTTGCACGCGCTTGATCTACTGCAACAAAAGAATCGTCCAACTGCAGTATTTGCCTGTAGCGATACGCAGGCATTCGGCATATATGACGCGGCACATCAGTTGGGACTGTCGATTCCCGAAGATCTGTCCGTCACCGGATTCGACGATATCAACAGCGCACGGCATCTCGGACCGCCATTGACCACCATGCGGCAGCCACTGGCGGAAATGACCCGAGCAACACTTGCCACATTACTATCCAAACATCAGTCCGAAGATGCTCAGCGCACGCTATTGTTTCCACCAACGCTTGTCGTGCGCGAAAGCACAGGACCAGCGCCAGAAATTAGGGAATAAAACAGAATTGGGGATTAAAAGACGCGGGGCTGCCTGGTTGTACCCAAGCAGCCTCGCGTGAAGCCGATATTGAATTAAGGCTTTGCCTTAATTCAGCGGCAATTTTATAAGGATGGCTCCGGCTGGAGAACAGTCCACAGGACTGTTCTCTTTCCAGCCTCGCGTGAAGCCGATATTGAATTAAGGCTTTGCCTTAATTCAGCGGCTTCACTAGTGGGAAGGTGATGGTTTCGCGGATGGTGGCGCCGGTCAGGGCGATCAGCAGTCGGTCGATACCCATGCCCATGCCGCCTGCCGGAGGCATGCCCACGCCGAGAGCTCGAGGAAGTCCTCATCAATATCGCAGGCTTCTTCGTCGCCGGCGAGCGCATCCTTGGCCTGGGCCACGAAACGTTCACGCTGCACAACCGGATCGTTCAATTCGGAGTAGCCGGTGGCCAGCTCGAAGCCGCGCACATACAGATCCCACTTTTCGACCACGCCGGGCTTGGAACGGTGGCCCTTGACCAGCGGGGAGGTTTCGACCGGGAAGTCACGCACGAAGGTCGGCTCGAACAGCTTGTCTTCGTAGAAGTGCTCCCACAGGTGTTCGACGAGCTTGCCATGGTTCTCCACATCGTCGCGTTCCACACCGAGCTTGTCGGCAATGGCACCGAGATGTTCCACGGAAGTACCCGGATTGTCCGGGCCGCCATTCGGCACGATTTCCTCGCCGAGCGCTTCGGAAAGGGAATCATACATGCTGATGGTCTTCCATTCGCCGCCGAAATCGTATTCGGAACCGTCGAGCAGGGTCACCTTGTGGGTGCCGAACACGTCCATGGCGGTGTCTTGCACGAGCTGCTTGACGAGCGCGCCGATGGTGTCGTAGTTGCCGTAAGCCTGATAGCTCAACCATGGTGAATTCCGGAGCATGGGTGGCGTCAACGCCTTCGTTACGGAAGTCACGGTTGATCTCGAACACGCGGTCGATGCCGCCGACCAGGCAACGCTTGAGGAACAGTTCCGGCGCGATACGCAGATACAGGTCAAGGTCGAACGCGTTCATGTGCGTGGTGAACGGACGTGCGGCGGCACCGCCGTGCACGGTCTGCAGCATCGGAGTCTCGACCTCGAGGAAGTCGTGATCGGCGAAGGTCTTGCGCAGGGAAGCAACGGCCTTGGAGCGGTTGCGCACCATATTGCGGATCTTCTCGTCGGCGATCATGCCGATGTACGGCTTGCGGGTGCGGGTGTCTTCGTTCAGGTCCTTGTGCAGGGCCGGCAGCGGCTGCAGTGCCTTGGCTGCAATGGCCCATTCGGTGGCGAACACGGACAGTTCGCCGGTCTTGGAGGCAATCACACGACCCTTGATGAACAGGTGATCACCCAAGTCAACCAGCTGCTTGAACTGCTTCAAGGAATCGGCGCCAATCTCCTTCTTGGAAATCATCGCCCTGGATCTTGGTGCCATCGCCAGCGGAAAGCTGCACGAAGCACAAGCCACCGGCGTTACGCAGGAAGAGCACGCGACCGGCGATGCCGACCACGTCCTCGGTCTCGTCACCCGCTTCGAGCTTGCCGTCATACTTGGCGCGGACCTCTTCGATGGTGGCGGTGACGTCGAGGGTCACCGGGTACGGCTGGATACCGTCCTTGAGCATCATGGCACGCTTGGCCACGCGCATCTGCACCTGTTCCGGATGCGCCAGCGGGCCGAATTCCTTATTGCCCGGATCGACGGCCTCATCCCAGGGTGGCGCCGTCATTGATCTTGGCGTAGATAGCCGCATCCTGCTGCAGCAGCATTTCGGCGCGCTCCACCGTAGTCATAGCGGGAACGGCAGCTCTTCATTCTGATTTTCTTGCGATTCGATGGTCTCACTCATAAGCCCACAGTGTACCGAGAAGCCACTACACCACACGCGACACGCCGTGTTTGCATTACTCAAGCAATCGTGTAATATTTCCAACTGTTGCCAAACGGGCTGTAGCGCAGCTGGTAGCGCGCTTCGTTCGGGACGAAGAGGCCGCGGGTTCAAATCCCGCCAGCCCGACAACTCAAGGCGGAACTTCGGTTCCGCCTTTTTTATTTCCCAGCGCATCAGCGGTGCAAAACAGCATATGTGAGACGCAACCACCTGAAAAATCAAAAAGCACGTAATACACAAGCGCGTAAACAATTGCGCACACCAACACGCTTCCCGTTCATGGAGGAGAGACTGTGAAAAGAAGCATTCTGGCTTTGGCTTCCGGCGCCTTTATTCTTGGTGCCGCCGAATTCGTGATGATGGGCATTTTGCCTCAGACAGCCGCCGCCATGCAGGTCAGCATTCCTGCGGCAGGCCATTATATTTCCGCATATGCGATCGGCGTGTGCGTGGGCACGCTGATTCTGGTGTTCGGCCGTAAGGTACCGCCGAAGAATCTCATTATTCTGTTCATGATCATCGCACTGGTCGGCAACACGTTGAGCGCGGTTTCGTTCAATTCCCCCATGTTGTTGGCCGCTCGTTTCATTTCGGGCTTGCCGCATGGCGCGTTTTTTCGGCACGGCCACGCTGATCGCCAAGACGTTGGCCGATAAGGCAAGGAAGCGCAGTCCGTGTCAATGATGGTGACGGGTCAGACGGTTGCCAATATGTTGGGTGTGCCTGCGGGCACATTGCTTTCGGAAATGCTGTCGTGGCGTTTGGCGTTTGCGATTCTTGCCGCTTGGGCGTTGATGACGATGCTGTTGGTGATTGCGTGGGTGCCGTTCGTCGCGCCGATTAAGGACGCCGGCATTAAGGGGCAGTTCCGTTTCCTCACTCACGCCGGTCCGTGGTTTATTCTCATGGCGGTGTTCTGCGGTAATTCCGGTATTTTCTGCTGGTGGAGCTACGTTTCACCGTGGCTGCAGAAGGTCGGTGGATGGGATTCTTCGCTGGTTCCCCTGTTAATGGTGCTTGCCGGTTTCGGCATGGTGATCGGTGGTATTGCGGGCGGTCGTTTGACTGATTTGTGGAAGCCTGGTGCCACCGCCGGACTTTCGCAGGCCATTGCCACGCTTGGCTTGTTGCTGGTGTTCTTTGTTCCTGCAATCATGTGACCACCGCTCTGCTGACATTCCTGATTGGTTTCGCACTGTTCTTCAACTCGTCTCCACAGCAGCTGCTGATGGTGCAGGCCGGTGAGGGCGGCGGCGAGCTGATTGCGGGCGCGGCCGTGCAGATCGCGTTCAATTTCGGCAATGCGGTCGGTTCGATCGTTGGTGGTGCCGCATTGACGGCAAACACCATGAACTACCATTACACCGGTTTGGCCGGTGCTCCGATCGCTTTGATCGCGGTGATTATGCTGGTCACCTATTCGCGTCGTTACGAAACGCATACGGGTGCTACGGAGCGTATGCGCGAAGTGCATGTCTGACATTCGACAGTCAGTTATTTCGATTATTTCTGTTATGTAACGGGATATCTCATCACAATTATTGTGATGAGATATCCCGTTGTTCTTTGTACGACGTATCGCATGTTCCCCATCTTTCGTTGTTTTCGCCGTCTGCGATGCCGTCTGCAGTTCGGGAGATGATGGAAGTCACCGATGAAGGGATTGCGATGGCAGACAGTGATGTCAATCTGAATATGAATAATTGCGATGACGGTTGCGCAACGTTTGATGTACAACGATTTTTGCGTGGTCTTGATGCGATTTTCGATGCGCATAAGGCTCCCGAACAGGCTGAGCCGTATCTGCAGAAGGCACGGACCGAAGCCGAACACAGTCATAATGACGCCGGTTTGCTGACGGTGTTGAACGAAACGATGGGGTTTTACCGTTCGCAAGGTCGCCATACCGACAATCTGCCGATTATCCGTGAATCGTTAAGCATTGCGGATCATTTGCATCTTCAGGAAATCGACCCGCAGGCGTGGGCTACGACGCTGATCAACGCGGCCACGGGCATGCGAGCCGCAGGCCAGTACGAGGAGGCCGAACAGCTGTACCGTCAGGCGCTTGACGCGGCCATGTCCGCCTTCTCCCCCACCGACCGACGCCTGGCCGCGCTGCATAACAATATGTCCATGTTGTACAGCGAAACCGGTCGTCTCGATCAGGCGAAGCGCGAGCTGGAACAGGCGCTGGACCTGTTGGAGCAATCTTCCCCCGATGCGAGCGCTGATATCGACGTTGCCTCCACGCACACCAATCTTGCGTTGCTGCTCCTGCAGATGGACCGGTATTGGGCGAGCGATGCCATGCAGCACGCCCAGAAAGCGTTGACAATCTACCGTACCGGGCATTTGGAACATAGTGCGCATTACGCTTCGGCGCTGGCCGGCTATGCGCAGGCCTGCTATATGGCCGGCTGCCTGCAGGATGCGGTTTCCGGCTATGAGCATGCGTTGAGCGTGATTGAGGAATGCTACGGACGCAACACCGACTACTATCACACGACTGCAGTCAATCTTGAAGTGGCAAAACAGGCGTTGCATAAGCACATGCCATCATCTCATAAAACGCGGGAATCGCAAGAATATCAAGAATCGCAAGAATCCTTGGAATCTCAGCATTCACCGAAATCAGGCAAATCGCAGCAATCAAGTGAACCGCACTGTATGGCAGAATCCGGCACATCTTCGATTCCTGCGATTTCTCACCATATTTCGGGACTTGCTTTGTCCCGCGCATTCTGGAATGATCTCGGCAAACCGTTGCTTGCCGGCGCATATTCGGCATATCAGGGGCGGATTGCCGCAGGTTTGGTCGGTTATGGTTCGGAATGTTTCGGTTTCGACGATGAGCTGTCGCGCGATCATGATTTCGCGCCGCGTTTCTGCCTGTGGCTTACCGATGAGGATTATGATGCGATTGGCGAGCAATTGCAGCTGATTACGATGCGTTGAGTCGCGATTTCACTGTTGCCGAACAGGGCAAGCCGCATTTTGCAGGGCATGGTTCGGCTAATTCCGACGCTCTTACCGCATCTCAATCGCCACTTACGCCGCGTGCGCAAGGCGAGTTCCGCCGTGATGGCGTGTTTCGTATCGGCGATTTTTTCGAGCGGATCACGCTGTTTCGTGAGGCTCCGGCGCAGAACGATGTTGCATCTTGGCTAAGTTTGCAGGAAGATACGTTGGCCACTGCCACAAACGGTCAGGTGTTCGCTGATCCGTTGGGGGTGTTTTCCAAGACTCGGCAGGGGTTCAAGTTCATGCCGGAAGATGTTCGACTTTCCTTGATTTCCCGCCGTTTGGGCATGATGGCTCAGGCGGGGCAATACAATCTGCCGCGCATGCTGCAACGTGGCGATGGTGCTGCTGCGATGTTGAGCTTCATGAGTTCGTGAACGCCACGGCTTCGTTGGTGTTTCTGATCAATGAGCCGGTGAGCGTTGGGTATCTGCCGTATTACAAATGGCAGTTTGCTGCCATGCGCAAGCTGAGCCGCCGTATGGCAACAAGGCTGGCCGGCGTGTGCGAACAGTTGGAAGACATATTGCGATTGAGTTCCGCCGCATGTTTCGGTGGTGTCGGTTTCGGTGAGGGCGGCAAGGGTGCGAAGCCTGCGGCGGAGCGCATTATCGCCACTGTTGAGCGCATCTGCAGTGATGTTGTGGATGAATTGCTGCGGGAGGGATTGACCGAATCCCACGAAACGTTTGTGGAATGGCAGCGTCCGTATGTTGAGGACCATATCAAGTCCGACGCGAGTTGTCTGCACAGCCTGTGATGTGCCTGCAATCAAAAAATCCAGGCCTTTCGCTGTTTGGTGTGGGTGGGTCTGTCAGGTGGTGACGGTGCTGAGGTCGAGTTTGCCGCAGGTCAGGTAGATCATGGTGCTGAAGTAGCCCATGTTCTTGAATCCGCGGGCTCGGGTCTTGACGTTCTGGATGACGCTGTTGAGTCCTTCGAGGATCGCGTTGGTGTAGGGGTGGTCGAAGTAGGCGAGGATGTCCCGCCAGTGGCGGCGTATCTGGCGGGCGAACTCTTTCATGGGTTCGAGTCGGGAGCGCGTCATCCACGAGCACAGACGCTTGAGGGCCGTCTCGGCCTCGGCTCGATCGGCGCTGGTGTCGTAGATGTCCTGGAGGGTCTCGCGCATCTGACAGGCGCGTCCGGTTTTCAATCGTCGCCGTTGCAGGCTGCGCTTGGTTTCCAATTGCAGGCCGGTCAGGTTCGATTCGTTCCTCAACCACAGGTACTTGGTCCGCTTGAGCAGCGCGTTGCCGCGGGCCTCCTGTTTGCGGACCTTGTCGACGGCCTCGTTGGCGTGTTTGATCACGTGGAACTTGTCGATGATTCTCGCCGCGTTGGGCAGCCGCTCGCGGATGCCCTTGGCGAACCCCAGGCTCATGTCGCAGGTAACCAGACGCACCCGGTCGGGATCGCCGTTGTGATCCATGAAATCCCGCGCGAACCGTTTGATCGTGGTCGAGTCCTTGCCCGGGACCACGCAGATTACGTTGCGCTCCACCAGGTCGGCGACCACGGTGATGTACCGGTGGCCCTTCCGGCTGGTCTCGTCGATGCCTATGGCCTCCACGCCCGTGTAGTCCTCGTAAAGCCTCGCCTCGTCCACGTAATGGCGGATGAACCGCCACAGGCGGGTGTCATGTTCGCCGACCTGCTCGGCGATGTCCGCGACCGGCTGGCTTTTGGCCAGCTCCACGACCATCGCCTCGAACAGGAGCGTGAACCCGCTTCCCGGCCTCGCCCACGGCACCGGGACCGCGTGCACGCCGTGGGCGGGGCACGTCACGCGCGGCACGCCCGCGTGAATGAACGCCTTGTACTGGAAGAAGTTCAGATGCCGCCACACGCGCTCCCTCGCGTCATGCACCGGACACGCGGCCTCGCCGCACCCCGGTTCCGGGCAGGGGAACCGCGAACCCGCCGCGAACCCGATCGCGATATGCAGTTCCCGTCTGCCGTCCTCCTCGTCACGGAACTCCACGCCCGACACCCTCCACGGGTCAGGCAGTTGCAGGGCGGCGGTGAACAACGACGTGGTATCCATACCCCCAAACTACCCGACCAGCACCAC
>ENA-OQAZ01000624-OQAZ01000624.1-human-gut-metagenome-genome-assembly--contig:-NODE-624-length-19232-cov-3.077781_pt1 | contig 19232 bp, 25 predicted proteins | sample MGYA00242737_ERZ504531 | MGnify/ENA primary metagenome ERZ504531 (study PRJEB26092, sample SAMD00036244) | human gut metagenome | host: Homo sapiens | study: EMG produced TPA metagenomics assembly of... | reverse complement strand
TCATGACAGCACTTTTATTCTGACTTTTCATTTATATGTCACGGCCAAAAGTCATTAGAAAAAGGCAGGTGGAAGTTCCACCTGCCTCCTCCACAGTCAGATCATCTGCCACAGTATATACACACCAGCTTATTCAGCCTTAAACTGTCTGTCATATGCTGCCTGATAGATATCGATCATAGTCTGAAGACCACATGCATCCAGTTCCTTCAGATAGGTATCCCAATCATCATCAAGGCTCTTTGTTCCCGTAATAAATGCAACCTTTGCACTATTGATATAATTTTTAACCTCAACCTGAATAGTCTGCAGCTCGGTAGACTCATCAGCTGTCATCTTAAGATCTGGCAATACATCAAGATCACCATTCTCTGGATTCTGTCCGTATGGCTCCTGCTTTTCCTTTGTTGCATCATACAGAAGTTTCTCAAGACCTGCACTTGTACCAGTATCTACATCCGGATCGGTTGCAGCGCCCAGACGATACTCAGCCGGTGCATAACGGATTACAAGATCCTGCCAGTCATGATTCTGTACCTCAGAAGAATACTGAGCATCATCAGAGATCTTATACATAGCCGGCTCACCATTTAAGCCTACAGAACCATCGTTTGGCTCCCATACCCAGTCTTTTCCTTCATCAGCACCAAACTGTGCGGAGATATCACCTTTCTCAGAGAAGAAGTAATCTACCCAGCGAAGAACTGCTGCCGGATTTGAACACTTGTCTGTAATAGAAAAGCTTCCTGTCTCAAGACCACTATATTTGAAGTATGGTGTAATGCGTGTTCCATCCGGACCTTCCAGAGGAGAAATACACTGATACTGTCTGTAAACTTCATTGTTGGAATCAGAATCGATACCATCGGAGATGGTTCCAAATGGAACGAACAGAACCGGAACATCTTCCTGATTCATGATGGTACGAAGCTGCTCTGAATCCTGCGTAAAGTTTCCATCATAGATTGCACCGATATCATACAGGCTCTTGATGTAGCGAAGACCCTCTCTCCACTCCTCGGTTGTAGCTGCACTAACCATCTCTCCGTCTGGAGTTAAAGCAAGCTTTCCGTACTCACCGGAATCCAGTGTGAAGGAACCCATCAGCCATGCAACGAAATCTACATACCAACCGCTGCTTGCGCCGCCGATTGCGATCTTGTCTGGGTAGGTCTCTACGAACTTCTTACATACATCGTAGAACTCCTGAGTGGTCTGCGGAACATCAACACCCATCTCATCCAGATACTTGGTGTTTACCCACATCTTACGAGCATACTGGCAATGATAGCACTCATTCAGACCAGCAAGCTGATAGATATGTCCATCAGTTTCTCTCATCTGATCCAGATACTGACCCATCTTCTCCATGTAGTTTGGCATATTTGCTCAATAAGATCATCCAGTGGAATAAGGATGCCTTCCTCAACGCCCCACTTTGCTGCATCTGGTGCATAGTGCATAATAACGTCCGGATAAGTATTAGTATTAAACTCCATGTTCAGCTTCTCAGCACGGTCATCACGTGCAACTGCCTCGAAGGTGAACTTAATATTGGTCAGATCTTCCATGTACTTTGTAAAGTCGTTTGTCTGGAAGTCTTCTACGTTTGGCATGTTGGTACGGAACATTGTGAACTCAAGCGGCTCCTCACTGATTGGATATGTACCTACTTCTGTAAGCTCAGATGCACCGCCGTCTTCTGCTGCAAATACAGACGCGGACGGGATTACCATTGCTGCTGCGCAGAGCATTGCTGCTGCCTTTGTGAACTTTCTCATTTGAAATTCCTCCCTTTTGATTTTTCTTCTCTCTTTTCATACCTTCCACTGCATATATGCCATCTCTCAGGTATGTTCTTAAAAAGTGTTTTTTTGTTATTTTTTACATTTTAACGTAGCTTTTGAATGACGCTACTTTTAGTATAGCCAATTGTTTCTCACTTTGCAACATATTTTTCACATTTTTGACACATTTCTTTCACATTTTTATCACTTTTTTCAGCATCACTTCCCCAAAAGCAATGTAATCTATTCCCTTTTTTGTGTATGAGTGATATACTAAGGTTAGTCTTTATTTCGACATTAAAACATATCTTATAAAGGAGATTACCTATGTTTCACTTTGGAAAAAAGAAAGCATCTGTGCCAGAACTAGTCCTTTCGGCTGAAAATATCGAGCTTTACCGTGGACCGCTTAGTGATATACCACTTAGCGAAAAAACAATTCTTGCAACATGTATGGATCTGTACAAGGATCCTCAGCCTTGCTATATTCATCGTGGTGCTGCCCGTCAATATCTGGTTGCAAAGCTAACCGATATGATCACAAATGGCACGCCTGATTTTGCTTTGCTTGAAGAATATACCGGCATTGAACCTATTGATCATGCAGAGCTTACAAAAGACTGACTTATTATCCTGCTGCCGGCGCTATTGTCTGCGGCAGGCATTAAGCTAGATTTATTGTATAAGCATGAACACGGCAAACATAAAAAATATAATCGCAGTCACAAGCTTAATGGCTGGAAGCCATTCTAATGTCTTATTTGACATACGAATTACATTTTTTTGTCTTTTCGATTACTAATACAATCAAAAAGCTTGGTATACACATCGCCGTTACATAAACAATAAATGCTGCATTTGTCTGAAGTTTCATTTCCTGCTGCATCTTCATCATGTAAAGAATAGCAGCTAAATATACTTGTCCCGTGCAGAAAAATTCTCCTGCTGAAATCACAATTCCTAAAACAACTGCTGCCGGAATCATCCACTTTGCGTTTATTTTAGATGCCTTTTCAATGCGCTCGTGATTCCATTTACGAAGCGCTGTAGGAAGCTGCATTCGTATTTTTCCATACTGCTTTCGTTTTACATTGACAAAATCAATCAGATATAATATCGCAAGTATAAAAAATACTGCTGCAAAAATCCATGTAAGTACATTGCTGATACTTAAAAATATATCATGCCCTATCGCCATGAAAAGTTTATATAATCCCATTCCCATCGCAAAATATGCTGTAAACTTTCCTGCAAGATAAGCACATCCCGTTTTTATAACAGAACGTCCTGACATTGCAATCGCTGCAAGCAGCATCAAAAGCATAGAAGCACCACATGGATTGACTCCGTTAATAAAGCCAGTGATTGCAAGACCAATATAGGTTTGTGTGGATTCAGATTTTTCTTCTTTTGCCTCATCAGATGACAATAGCGCATCCAAATCGAAGTTAGTTAACCCACCTGACTTCCATACCTGCTCAAGATTTTTTGTGATCTCGTCTGCACCACTTAGATAGCCATCTTTATAGAATACAATCGGCACCTGCTGCTTGTCTGATGGTACATTGTAAAGTGAAAACAGCTTTTGCACAAGAACAACTCCGTCCCCCTCGGCTATGTTAAATTCGTGAACGGTAAGTGTTCCAGCTTGGGCGGTTTGTTCTTCAGATTTCATTTCTTTTAAAAGTGCTTTCACCTCACTGCAATCGGTACACGATACAGTTGAAAAGTAAAGTAACACTGCATCGGGTGCTTGTATCCTGCGATACTGCATCGCGAAGCTGACCTTTCCAATCAACCGATGAATCAGCTGTGGACTCTTCTTGTGAGCCTTCTAGTAACTTGGCTTTTTCATTCTGCAACACGTTTTCTAAGTTTTCTTCACTTGTCTGCTTTAAGGTCGTAACAATCTTTTCCTTAATCTCGTCTAAACTACTTAAGCAAACTGTAGCCACTCCATCATCTGAAAGAAAGAATAGTGCTGGAAGGATTGTCGAATCTTCCTCTAGTTCAAGCTCCTGTAATCGTTTTTGAAAATGCTTTCGTTCTTCTACCCGAAATGTATTGTAGACGGATATCTCATACGGATACTCAGATTTTAAAGGTTTGATTGTTTCCGACACAATCTCAAAGAAATCATCCTCTGGATGGCAGGCACCACAGACATTGTACTGGTAATACTCAAGCTGTATTGTCTGCACAGAATCCCCAGCTGTGCTTTCCGAGGCCATGCTGACCGCCCTGCCATGCCCAAAAATACCTAATGTAATAACAATTGTAAGCACAATCACGCTTGCTATCAACTTCCGAACTGAACTACTTTTCATAAAAAACCGCTCCTTATTTTCTCTCTATCATATCATTTTCAGAAGGCGATAGCAAGTGAACTTCTAAATCCTATTTAATAGAGCGGTCCATACTGCTTGCATGCCGCATAATCAGCTGCCTGAACATCTGTAGTTCCAAAGCTTGCCCATGAATGCGGACGGAAGACCTTTTCCTTCTCTACATTATGCATTGTTACTGGAATACGAAGCATACTTGCTAGTGTAATCAAATCTGCGCCAACATGTCCGTATACTGTAACTCCGTGGTTTGCACCCCAGTTTGCCATTACGCTGTAAACATCGGTAAATGCACCCTCACCTGTAAGTCTCGGGCAGAACCATGTAGTAGGCCATGTCGGATCGGTACGCTTATCAATAGGATTGTGAATCTCATTCGGCAGATCTGCTGTCCAACCCTCTGCAATCTGAAGCACCGGGCCAACTCCGTCAATAATATTAAAGCGAAGCATCGTTACAGGCATTTCAGCGTGGCAACGAAAATGGCTTGAATAGCCGCCGCCGCGGAAATATTCATAATCTGCTCTGCACCAGTCAGTTGCTTCAAGACAATTCTTGATATCCTCTTCCTTCATCTCCCAGAATGGCTTCATTAAATGATTTCCATTCTCGTCAACACATGCGCCAGATCCATCAAGTGCTGTCGCACCAGAATTGATCAGATGGATAAATCCATTTGAAGCTACACCGTCTGGCTTATGTCCAGTTACGCGCTCACACGCCTCTGGACTCCAGTATGTACGCACATCATGGAAGCACGGTGCTGAACCAGAAATCAGATTTCCAAGAAGCATTGCAATTCCATTGCATGTATCATTTTCTGTTGCAAACGGAGTCGGTGCCTTTGGTCCATTCCAGTCAAATGTGGAAGCTAAAATTGCCTCTGTAAAGTCGGCATTTGGCAGCCAGTCTGTCCACTGTCTCTGTCCCTGGAAACCACCGGCAACTGCATTTCGTCCCAGTGCCTCTTCATGCCATCCAAGCTCATCAAGACGCGGATTTCCATAAAGAATATCACGCATAATAAGAGTCATCTTTACAATAAATTCCCAGTCCTTATCAGGAGCAATTACCTTTGATTTTGTAATAACATCTGGGAAATTTTTACCTGCATTCTTATCAAAACCTTCTCTGCAGTTTTCCTTTACCCATGCAAGTGCTCTCTCATACTCTTCGTGATCATAAATTCCGATAGTGATACGGCGAAGAATCTCAACCTCATCAACCCACTCTGCACGAATACCAAAATATTTCTGAAGTACATCTGCATCACAGAAGCTTCCTGCAATTCCCATAGTTACTGCACCGATATTAACATATGCTTTATTACGCATCCAGCCTGCTGCAACTGCGCCTCGTGCGAAACGAAGAATTTTTTCTGCTACATCAGCAGGAATTGAAGTATCATTTGCATCCTGAACATCATGTCCATAGATGGAAAATGCCGCAGACCACGCTGTGCATGTGCTGCCAAAACTGCTGCCAAATAAACAGCACCCGGACGCTCTGTTCCATTGAATCCCCATACAGCCTTAATTGTGGTTGGATCCATATCAAATGTCTCTGTTCCATAGCACCAGCATGGTGTTACAGATAATGTTGCCGTTACGTTCTGTGTAGAAAACTGCTCTGCAACACGTGCTGCCTCTGCACCGCCTCCAATTGTAGTACATCCAACCACGCACTGTACTGGTGTTCCATCAGGATATTTTAAATTCTCAGAGATCAGCTTTGCTGCGTTCTCTGCCATTGCCATAGTCTGAGCTTCAAGACTTTCACGTACACCGCCCCAGCGTCCATCAATAACTGGGCGGATTCCAATCTTTGGATATAACATAAGTATCCTCTCTTTCTATTTATTTATATAGATCTCTATTTTATTCGATAAAATTTTAAATCCTTTTGTCTGCGCTTATTTATCTGTTGGTTCCCCTTCATCTTGGCGTTCAAACTTTTTATAGCCTGGATGCTTTCCTGTGATATGATAATAGGAACGCAGATTGATCAACTTATCGATATTCTTACGATCAATATCGTAACTGCCGCCAAGCAAAATTGCATTAAGCGTAATCTTTGCCCACAGCTCAAGGCTTTCCATTCTATAATAAGCAGTAATGACATCACTTCCAACGGCTAATGCACCATGGTTTTCAAGAAGCATTACATCATGCTCGTTTAAATATGGCTCGATTGCATCCGGCACTTCTGTTGTACTCGGTGTTCCATATGGTGTAAGCGGAACAGCTCCAATTGCAGCTACATCCTCGATCATGTTATACATATCCATCGGTCTGTGTGCAACCGCAAAACCAGTTGCTGTCGGTGGATGTGCATGTACTACTGCCCTTACATCGTCACGTTTTTCGTAGCATCTCATATGCATCTTAATCTCACTTGACGGACGCAGTCCTCTGCTCCCTCTAAAATGTTTCCTGATGCATCGATACGAAGCAACTTATCTGGTGTGATAAAGCTCTTGCTCATTCCAGTTGGTGTTGCAAGAAATGTTCCATCATCCAAACGTACACTTACATTTCCATCGTTTGCTGCAACCCATCCCAACTGCCACATTTTGTGACACACATCACAAATTTGGTCTTTAATCTCGTCGATCTGCATTTTCATCCCTCCTGTTTTCATTGATATCACTTCCCGTCAGATATATCTGCCGAGAGTCTTTATAAACTTCTACCCTGATTATACATTTCATTTTAATTTATGTCATTGTTTATCATGATTATCTATTGGATTATATTGATATTTTGTTGTTTTTGCTGTATAATCAAGTTGTTTTTTTCAATTTTTTCCTCGAGTTTGTTTTACCAAACCCGTATTTTCTTGTTTATGTTGATAAGTGCACAAAAACAATAGCACATGTGTACATTTATTTATGAAAGGATTTATATGAAATTTTTAGCACTGCACGAGAATGCAGCCAGAGGCACCTCTGACTTTCCAATTGAATTGTACTATGTTGATAGAAGTCATCCCCGATATGAAATGCCCTTTCACTGGCACCTTGAATATGAGATGATGCTTGTGTTAAGTGGAAGTTTCTCTTTATCAGTTGATGGAAAAACTAAGACCTTGCACAAAGGTGATACTGCCATCATTTCTGCCGGAGCCGTACACGGCGGTGTTCCTGACAATTGCATCTATGAGTGTCTCGTATTTGACACCAGCCGCTTTATGGAAAGCAGCAGCGCACTGCTTCACAGAAAGTACTGCGACTTTTTTGACACTGATACGCTTATTTATCCTTTTTTTGAAAAAGTACTCACTGCAATAAACTGATCTGCCAGATGTTTGATGTAATGGATAAGCGTCAAACCGGCTACGAATTTTTTACAGTCGGACTGATGTGGCAGCTATTTGGTCAGATTCTGTATGATCGCTCCTATACTGTCACTGATATGTCTGAGCGCAGAAATGCAAAGAGTACCGAACAAATTAAAACGGTACTCAATTATATCAGAAAAAATTATGCCTCACGCCTGACGCTTGCTGATCTTGCTGATGTTTTAAATCTTTCTCAAGAACATTTTTGTCGGCTGTTTCACTCAATTACAGGAAAATCTCCTATTGATTATTTAAATTATTACAGAATTGAATGTGCCTGTGAGCTTTTATCTTCTTCCCAAAAAAGTATCACAGAAGTCGCCTACTCATGTGGCTTTAATGATCTAAGTTACTTTAACCGCATCTTTAAACGATATAAAAAGGTGACACCCGGTCATTACCAAAAGACTATGCTCGCCAAAAAAACAGAATAAAAATAACCCCATGAGCAAGATAATCACGCTTTGACTCATGGGGTTGTAACTAACTACACTTATTTAAGGTTGTACACACATCCTTCAAACAGCTTTAAACCTGTCTCTGTATTCGAAATTGTAAAGTAAAATGGATGGTCCATGTTCATCTCAACTATATCATCCTCTGGCAAAAGTGCCATTGCTTCCATAAGCGCCATGGTTACTGCTGCTGCCTCAGTTCCGTTTTCATCATTTTGATTGCTGTTTTATGGTAGATTGATCCAACTGCCATCTCTTCATCTGTAAGTCTGTCATAAATACAGCCATCAAATTGCCTCTAGTCCAAGTTCTTTTAATATATCTTTTAATTCTTTTCCATATTCCATCTCAAACTTTGGCATTGAAAGAGAGACCTCGCGTCTATCCCACTCTTGCTTATCTGCCTCAAGCCCAAGCTGATAGAGATAATCTTTTTCGCTCCATTTATCAGTAGTTATGCTGTCCTTTGGCAGATAAACCGTCATCTCACAGCCACCATGGTAAGGCAGACGAATCATCTGATACTCATCATTTTCTGCATATTCAAAATGATCCTGCTGATGCATCATATCCACAGATGTATCACCCTCTTTTCCATGGAAGATCTGTTTGTCTGTTAACTCTTTTTCAAATGCATTTACCCATGCAGCCTTAAAATAAACAGCATTTAAAAGTGTCATTCGAATACTCGGATCCATTGGTTCATCAAGATTGATGGAATCAGCCCGTGCGTCTTCTCATTGACCCAATCATTGATTTCATTCATTGTTTCTGCTGACGATAAATCACAGCGCTTTAGTGATGCCTGATATGTATTTGAAAGTATATCCGCCAGATCGTCAAATGAAGATGACATCTTCATTTTCTCGTCCACATACATGGCATTTGCTGTTTCTAAAATTGACTTTGGAATGCTGTAATCATCACTTTCTACACTCACTACTTCCTCTGATGAATCTGATGACGCTTCATTTTCATCTTCTTCATCTTCCTGATTTTCCTTATTTGTTCCAAGAATCGCTGCCAGTTCTTCCTGCGCTGCTAAAATCTCACTCTCACTCATATTGTTTAAGTCAAGAAATTCTTTTAACTGCTCAATCTGTCCACCGCTTTCAGAACAGTGACTAAGAAGCGTCAGTGCTGTTGCAATACTATAGGAAGAAATAAATACATTTTTATTCTCTGCCGTAAGCTTTTCCATTAACATTGATCCGATGCGGTTATCTGCCTGCACAATCGTATCGACATAATTTTGCTTTCCCTGATCCACAGGATATTCCTCATCCTCAAGCGTTGGAATTTCGATCAAATCATCATGAGAGCCTGCCGTTGTTTCTTCCACAGTCTCATTGCCCCATACAGGTGCGGCTGCCTGCATCACCTGTGAGCATGCCATCATCATTCCCATTGCAGCTGTCAGTCTCATTAAATTCTTTCTTCTCATATCATTATCCTGCCTTTCCTAATATGATGTACTCCTTTGATACCAGATTACTTTCACAAAATTTTATTTAAGACTTTTATGTCTTCACTCTTTAAAACGGAAAATCAGATGTGAGGTTACACATTCTGAAAAAAATTTTATCAATTAATCCACAACTGTGACTATGCCCATGCCGCAGATCGTATCTGCTGCTGCCTGCACGACTTTTCGCAGCGTATCAGCCTGCAAAGTATAGGAAACATTATTTTGTTCAAATGAAGCGAAAAAATAACTAGAACCTTCTTTTTTATAAAAGAATACATCTGTCCCACCAATACTTGTAGCTGGCAATTCATTATGTGATGTCTCATCTTCACTGATCTCACTTTTTGTTTCTTTTCCCAACGTGATCGTTGAAACCGAAAGTGTATTTTTATCTTCAGGTTCCGCGTAAACCTCTGCCTCCGCCAGTGTTTCGCTCCCCTCAAGTGCTAATATTTCCTTTTCATATTCGCTTTCTTTATACGCAGCCATCATCAGCGCACCATCTGTTTGATCTTTTTTTGCCGTGATCTTTCTTCCCATAACTGTTCCTGCGGTGAAAATACAAATGCCTGCGGCTGCCGTAAGTGCTGTCCTCAAAAAAATCACTTTTCCATTTATTTTTTTCTGTTTTTCTTCTTTTAACTGTTCTAATCCAGCTTCCTCTATAAGGTCATCATCCACAAAGCGCAAGCTGTCTAACAAATCCTTTTCTGTCATATCCAAATGCCCTCACTTTCCAGATATTTTTTTAACCGCCCACGTATTCTATGCAGCCTCACCTTTGCACTGCTCTCACTTATCTGCATCTGCTGCGCCAGATCTTTTATGCTCACACCATACCAATAGCGTTTCATAAATAAAAGTCTGTCCTGCTTTGACTGTGTCCTCAAAAAAGCTGTTATATTCTGTCCGATCTGTTCCCCCTGCACCTTATCTTCATTGCGTGAATCTGGAATGCACTGCTGCATTTCATGCGTAAGCTCAACTACCAAAGCACTTCGCTTTTGCGCATTTTTATGATCTAGCACATCAAAACATAAAAAGCGGCATATCTTTGCAAGGTACGCAAAGAAAAACTGCGGTCTTGTCGGCGGTATAGAATTCCAGGTTCGAAGATAAGTATCATTGACACATTCCTGTGCATCTTCTCTGTTTTCCAAAATACCAAATGAGAGTCTGCCAAGCTTTTCCCCATAATGCGTCTGTGTTTCTTCTATTGCTTTGGGATCTCGTTTCCAATATAGCTCTATAATTTCATCATCCTTGTCTGCAATCGCTTACCCCCTAACTGATATCTTCCTAATATATAAGAAGGATTTTTTTGTGCCGCGTTACATTATAAAATAAAATGCACCCGTCATTTGACAGATGCATTTTTCTTTTCTTACGCTTCTACGCTGACAAGCTCAATTGTAAAGTTTAATTCCTTGCCTGCCATCTCATGGTTTGCATCAAAAGTAATGGTCTTATCATCTTTTGCAACAACCTTAACTGGGAATGGCTGACCAAACTGATTAGACAGATATACCTGCTGACCTACCTCAAGTTCCTCTGAACCTGGGAGCTGCGCAATCTCAAGTGTAAAGATCGCAGCCGGATCCGGCATGCCGTATGCTTCCTCTGGCATCAGATGGATCTCAACAGACTCGCCAACTTCCATGTTTGCCACAGCCTGATCAAAACCCCTAATCATCTGACCAACACCACAGATAAACTCAAGCGGCTCACCGCGATCATAAGAGGAATCGAACTGTGTTCCGTCATTAAATGTTCCCTTATAATGAGTGCGGCACTTCTTTCCTACATTCTTGCCTTCCATGATTGGCTCTGGTGTTCCACAGCCGCCGTGGCATCCGCCGCAGCCGCCCTCGCAGCCAGACTCTTCACTCTCCTCACCATGACAGCAATGACCGCCTTCTTCATGATGATGATCGCAAGTTCCCTCACTGGTGCACTCAAGTGTTCCATTTACGTAGCTTTCGGCAGCCTCATTTACATCACCAGAAACGCCGGCACATACCTTGATTCCAGCCTCAGAAAGTGCTTCCTGCGCACCGCCTCCAATGCCGCCGCAGATTACAACATCAACTCCTGCATCAGCAAGAAAACCTGCCAGCGCACTATGTCCTGCTCCATTTGAGCCAACTACCTCGCTTGAAATGATCGCGCCATTCTCCACTTCAAAAATCTTAAAATTCTCTGTTTTTCCAAAATGCTGGAAAACAGATCCGTTGTCATACGTTACTGCAATTTTCATTTTCAAATTCCTTCCCTGCAATTTTGAACCCTACTGTTTCTATTAAATCGCATATTGTATTGATTATACCCTGAGACTATCAGCTGCGTCAACCATTTCTTTTTTTGGATTTGCAACCCATTGCTATCAGGGGTTGTTTTTTGCTATAATGACAGTGCTGATTTTATTAAGAAATTCTTAGGCTTTTTGAAAAGTCTGCGATAAATGAAAGGAACATTATGAATGTTGTAATTGCAATTGACTCCTTTAAAGGAAGTCTCAGTTCATTAGAAGCCGGCGAGAGCGCTGCTAATGGCATAAAAAGGTCTACCCTGATGCCACTACAGTGATTCGTCCACTCGCTGACGGAGGCGAGGGCACGGTTGATGCACTTGTCGCTGGCTGCGGCGGTAAAATGACAACTGTTTCTGTCACAGGACCACTAGGCGAGACTGTTTCATGCCAATATGGTATTGTCTCTGCTACTAAAACTGCCATAATTGAAATGGCTGTGGCTGCTGGTATTACACTTGTCCCACCGCAAAAGAAAAATCCGCTTCACACCACAACTTATGGTGTCGGTGAAATTATTGCTGATGCAGTTAAACGCGGCTGCCGGCACTTTTTGATTGGCATTGGAGGAAGCGCCACAAATGATGGCGGCATCGGTATGCTTCAGGCACTAGGCTTTGGAATGCTTGATGAGAATGGTAATCAGGTTGAATTTGGTGCTAAAGGACTTCGCCAGCTTAAATCAATCACAACTAGCCATGTGCTGCCAGAGCTTTCAAAATGTACATTCCGTGTTGCCTGCGATGTCACAAATCCACTTTGCGGCTCTACTGGCTGCAGTGCTGTTTTTGGACCGCAAAAGGGAGCTGACTCTGAAATGATCAATATGATGGATCGCTGGCTAAAAGACTATGCATTACTCTCACGCAAATATTTTCCAGATGTAAATGAAAGTCTCTCCGGTGCAGGTGCTGCCGGAGGACTTGGCTTTGCTTTTTTAACATTTTTACATGCCACGCTTGAATCTGGTATTAAGATTGTTCTTGAGGAAACAAAGCTTCGCGACTATATTCAAAAGGCCGACATGGTTGTAACAGGAGAAGGCCGCCTTGATGGGCAGACTGTCATGGGAAAGGCGCCTATCGGTGTCGCAAAAATTGCAAAGGAATATGGTAAGCCTGTAATTGCCTTTTCCGGCTGTGTCACAAAAGATGCCATCGCCTGCAATGAGCACGGGATTGATGCATTCTTTCCAGTACTTCGAAGCGTTTCTACACTTGATGAAGCGATGTGCCGCACAAATGCAATGCAAAATATAGAGGATACTGCTGAGCAGGTATTTCGCCTGATACGAACATTCTCCCATTAAACATATTGCTTTCAAGATTGCTGTATGCTGCAAATTATTCTGTATCAAAAGCCAAAAAAGAAGGATCTGTCGAATTGGCAAATCCTTCTTTTTTATTTCACATCTTTTATGTATTTATGCTAATGGCTTTCCTGTCAGCATCTCATAAGCCTGCAGATACTTCTCAATTGTCTTATCAACAATCTCCTGCGGCAGTGTCCAATCGTTGTCCAGGTTTGCCTTTAACCAATCACGAGCAAACTGCTTGTCAAAGGATGGCTGACCATGTCCTGGCTCATAGCCATCTGCCGGCCAGAAACGTGAGCTGTCCGGTGTAAGCATCTCATCACCGATAACGATATTTCCATTCTCATCCAGACCAAACTCAAACTTGGTATCTGCAATAATAATGCCCTTGCTCAGTGCGTAGTCTGCACACTTCTTATACAGTGCGATAGTGTAATCACGAAGCTTCTGTGCATACTCCTCTCCTTTTCCTGGGAAATACTTCTCCAGATGAGCAATGCTCTGCTCATAAGAGATATTCTCATCATGATCACCGATCTCAGCTTTGTAGATGGTGTATAAATTGGCTCAGGCAGCTTATCAGACTCCTTTAAGCCTCTGGCAGCTCAATTCCGCATACCTTTCCAGTCTTCTGGTAGCTTGCCCAGCCACTTCCAGTGATATATCCGCGCACAATACACTCCAGAGGAAGCATCTGCAATTTGCGGCACATCATACTGTTTCCATCAAACTTCTCCTGCTGGAAAAACTCCGGCATATCCTTTACATCCGTAGAGATCATGTGATTTGGAAGAATATCTTTTGTCATGTCAAACCAGAATCTGGACATCTGAGTAAGGACAGTTCCCTTCTTAGTTACCACGTTGTTCAGAATGACATCGAAACAGCTGATACGGTCAGTTGCTACCATGATCAGGCTGTCGCCATTATCATAGATTTCGCGTACCTTCCTTCTTTGATTGGCTTTAACTCTCTCATTGTAAATACCTCATCCTTATATAATATTGTATTATGGGCGGATTTTTTGCTTCTTTACAGATATTATTCTGGAAGCTACTTCCGCAACACATCTACACTACCACTACTTCTGCTGTGTTGTCAATAGTTAATGTGTTTCAAACATTATATTACTTGACAATGGTATGATTTCGTACTATACTTTCTAAGTACGATTTCGTACCTTTATTTTCAATTATTAACGGAGGAATTTTGTATGAATGTTCAATCTTCTGCTTCTCTCAAACGTCTTAACCATTTGCAGTGTGAGATGAGCGTTGTTTACCATGAAATGTCACTATCTGTCGGCCAATCTGACAGCGTCATTCAAATTTTATATACGATATGTGACAGTGGTGGGGAAAGTTGCCTACTTCACGATATCTGTAATCTGACCGGTCTGCCAAAGCAGACAATCAATTCTGCGATTCGAAAGCTTGAGCAGGAACATATTTTATATTTGGAATCAACCGGTTCTCGAAATAAACGCGTCATTTTGACAGAAAAAGGAAAACAATTGGCCGCAAAGACGGCTGGAAAAGTCATCGCTGCTGAAAATCGAATTTTTGAGGAGTGGGGATCTGAGGAAGCAGAAAAATTCCTCGCCTTAAATGAGCGATATTTAAAATGTCTGCGCGCAGAGCTAAAACGCTTAAAAGAAGAAACTATGTAAGGAGACTGTAAGTCATGAAATCCAATTATCGGATCATTTTACTTATGGAAGACTGTTTCGCTTTACGCTTCCTTCCATTGTTATGATGGTTTTTACGTCAATCTATGGTGTCGTTGACGGTTTTTTCGTTTCAAATTTCGCTGGAAAAACTGCATTTGCTTCGATCAATCTGATCATGCCTTTTATCATTATCATTGGAAGCCTTGGCTTCATGGTCGGAACCGGTGGCACGGCTCTTGTCTCCCGCATTCTCGGTGAGGGCGATGAGAAAAAGGCAAACAAATATTTTTCAATGTTAATTTATCTGACGATCATAATGGGTATCGTTTTATCGGTTATCGGTGTTGTTTTCATGCGCCCGGTTTCAATTCTTCTTGGCGCAACCGATGCGATGATTGAGGACTGTGTTTTATATGGAAGAATTGTCATTAGCTTTACTGCCGCATACATGCTTCAGAATGTATTTCAAAGCTTCCTTGTTGCTGCTGAAAAGCCAAATCTTGGACTGATTGCCACTCTTGCTGCTGGTTTTACCAATATGATCTTGGATGCTGTTTTTGTCGGTGTCTTCAGATGGGGAATCACAGGTGCTGCACTTGCGACTGGAATTAGTCAGTGTATCGGCGGTTTGCTTCCTCTGATCTATTTTATTCGTCCAAACAACAGCAAACTGAGACTAACAAAAGCATCCTTCGAGCTTCGCCCAATTTTGCAGGCCTGTGCCAACGGTTCCTCGGAGCTTATGAGTAATGTCTCTGCCTCAGTCGTCGGTATTGTCTACAATTTCCAGCTGTTAAAATACCTCGGAGAAAATGGTGTTTCTGCCTATGGTGTTTTGATGTATGTTCAGTTTATTTTCGTAGCAATTTTCTTTGGCTATGCAATCGGTTGTGCCCCTGTCATCGGCTTCCACTACGGAGCTGGAAACCACAGTGAACTGCAAAATCTCTTAAAAAAGAGTGTAAAAATTATGATGAGTCTAGGTGTCATCTTAACTGTCCTTGCTCTTTTATTGGCACATCCTCTGGCAAAGATTTTTGTCGGCTACGATGCAGAGCTGCTTGCAATTACAGAGCACGCCTTTAAGTTGTTCTCATTTTGCTTTTTACTGTCAGGCTTTAATATTTTCTCCTCATCATTTTTCACGGCTCTTAACAACGGTGGAATCTCAGCCGCGATTTCTTTCCTTCGTACACTGATTTTCCAGACACTGTCTGTTCTGATTCTTCCGATCTTTCTCGGAGTGGACGGCCTCTGGGGTGCAAATGTAGCCGCTGAAATTTTTGCGTTTGTAATTTCACTTGCATTTCTTGTTGCAAATAGGAAGAAATATCATTACTAATATTTGCAAAAAACAGAATCAAAAAGCCACTGGGGACAGGTTTATAACTCTGACGAGCCACAAAAACCTGTCCCCAATGTTTTTTTATTCTTCGCTTTCAGCAGTATTCTCTGCCTCACTTGTTTCCTTTAAATTCTTTTCATCAGTCTTTGAAGATACTTCTTCACTGCTTGCCTTCTCGCTGCTTTCTTCTTCGCTGGACTCCTCCTCGATCTGGGATGGATCGTATGATATTCACACCAATCACAACTGCGCTTGTTCCATTCCAGAGTCAAGCTTTCCGATCTGGAAGCTGTTCATTGTATAATCACCATACTGATCTGTCTCATTGTACCAGAATGCACCCGTTGTGTGGTAAACAGTTCCTTTGCCGCCATCCTGATCATTTTCCTGATACTTATCTTCATCGCCAAATGCCTCACGCGCTGCAGCAACCGCCTTATCAAACAGATCATCTAACTGCTCTGCTGTATAGGTATCCTCAAAGTAAACAGTCAGTGTTGTCAAACCACCCTCTGCATTATATACAGGCTGCATACCAACGGAAATATAATTAAGAAGCTTAACAGAGTAATTGATGTCACCCATCGTCTCGCCCTCTGTAAATGCTGTCGTAGTGCCAATCGGCATTGCGATCTCCTTTTCAAGATCCTGATAACTGCTTAACCATCCCAGATCCTTGTACTGGAAAGTACCATCAGATGCCTGGAAATCAGTAATCTTAAACTCCTCTAGTGTATCAGCTGCTGCCGTTGTCTTTATCTTATTCGCATTTGCATAAGAGCCATATCCCATTCCACTTCCATAATAGCATCCTGCTGCAGACAGCATCATCATACTGATACCTCCTGCGAGTAATGTCTTCTTTAATAAATGTCTCATAAATAATTCCATGCCTTTCACTCATTGACCTAATTAGCTTATCGTTTGCTGTCAATGTACATTATATCCATTATATCAAATCAGACTGAGAAATCAATAAAAAAAATTCAAATTTCCTATTGACAAATCTATTGCGATCTGCTATTATAACACATGTTGTAGCGCTATCGCCAAACGGTAAGGCACTGGACTCTGACTCCAGCATTTTCCAGGTTCGAATCCTGGTAGCGCTGTTAAATTTAAGGACATCGCGTATGCGGTGTCCTTTTTGTTATAAAATTTTATAACACCTATTATACTCATTGTCAATGTCAATTGCCTCATTTTTCGCAAAATGAGGCAATTAAACAATTAATGAGGCAATTAAAAATGCCAACGGCACTGAAATACCAGTGGAGACACAGAGACAGTGGCTGATTAGTGTACCTGATGGCTCTAGGACGCAGACTTTATGCTTCCTTACCCTTTCCTCTCCCCTACTCTTTGCCCTTTAGTCTTTCCATTCAGTAAATATTCTCCTCTTTTTTTGAATTAGAATCAATAAGCCACTTCAGCTGAAAACTCTTTAATGGGGCAAAAAAAGATACTGCCATTATTGAAATCAAGAAAAAAAATTTTCGGATGCTTTTTCTATATGTTTTATGCATATTTCCTTCCTCCTAACGATCGGATTTGATACCAAATCACCCCCCTGTTTCTTTTACGAAATAGGAGGGTGATCATCATTTCCTTACTGCTCTAATGCGTTTTCACTAAGTAGCCAATCAATTAGATTTAATGATTTGATTCCATCATAGCAATTAATAAAGTTTCGGTCCATAGACAGAACTATTTTCTCATAATTATCTGGAATCATACGTAACGGACGAAGTTCCCGTTCTCGAGTTTCTGGTGCCTGCATACTCTCTGTTACTTGAATATATAGCTTGTCACTTGGCTTTTCAGCAACAAAATCAACTTCCGTTTCTCCTACCTTTCCAATATATACCCGATAGTCACGACGGAGAAGTTCTAGAAATACAATATTTTCAATAATATGTCCGCGGTCTGCGTCCCGATAGCCAAGTAACATATTGCGAAAACCCATATCAATGATGTAATTTTTACCCAGTGTTTTTAGAAGTTGTTTTCCCTTTACATCATATCGCCCAACAGAGAAAAATACAAATGCATTTCGTAACATAGCGATATATTTATCCACAGTTTTTCCTGCAATATTCTTTGATTTTCCAGCCTGAATATCGCCTTCATTGGAAAGTACATTTCCGATACTATTCGGAGAAGTAATGCTACCAATATTAGAACACAAAAATAGCATAATTTTCTGAAGCATTGACTGATCAGCTCCATTATTTCGCTGTAGGATATCACGTAATACCACAGTGGAATAAATTCCCTCTAATGCCTGATTACTTCTAGCTTCATTAAATTTATATTCACGCAAAATTGGCATTCCACCAAATTGGAGATATCTCTGAAATTTTTCATCCACTGTTATATTCGGTGCAAATTCATAAAAATCCAGAAACTCCTTAAAAGATAACGGCAGCATTCGTATCTCTACATATCTACCTGAAAGCAACGTAGAGAACTCTGTAGACAAAAGATATGCATTAGATCCAGTAATATAGATATCTACATCAAAATCCAAACGGAACGATTCAATTGCTTTTTCCCAATGTTCTACAGCCTGCAGTTCATCAAATATAAGATAAGTTTTTCCATCGCCTACAATTTTTTACTAATGTAATCGTAAAAAGAAAGATAATTGGTTAGGTCCCGGTAACGCAAAGATTCCATATTCATATGGATAATATTAGAATCTGGTATGCCGTTCTGTAACAAATACTGATGAAATAAATCAAGTAAGGACGATTTTCCACTGCGGCGAATACCCGTAACGATTTTTACCAGATCAACATCCTTATTTTGAATTAACTGATTCAGATACTGGGGACGATTAATAAGTTCAGCCATAATGCACCTCCTTATTTTTTTAATACTATTATATCCCAAAAAGTCAAAATAATCAATAGTTTCTGACTTGTAAATCCAAAACTATTGTGAATTTAGAAGTTTTCGACTTTTATAGGTAAAAAGTCTTTTTCTCTTTTCCGATTAAACTTATCTAACAGAATACCATTGGTGACAGACACGGTGGCCAGATTAGTGTCCCTGATGGCTAAAATTTGCGAACCTTTGTTCTTTTTTAACTCGATTGCATTCTAATAAAGACACACAAAAAGTCTGAAAGCTCTTTTCTTGAACTTTCAGACTTTTTACATGGGACATATATTGAGCCAGTAGTTGACACATTTTGAG